>Ga0181471_100621_pt1 | contig 10622 bp, 11 predicted proteins | sample InSIn5gowninarea_FD_119083 | JGI IMG/M metagenome (GOLD analysis project Ga0181471, IMG submission 119083) | Clean room microbial communities from NASA Spacecraft Assembly Facility at Jet Propulsion Laboratory, Pasadena, California, USA -... ...
CTCGAAACCATGATTAGTCGAATCTCCAAGGACGCTCTATAATTTGCTAGGCGACTCTTTCGTCGCAATGGCGTGGCTTCAACTTCGTGACAATCAACCGCTAAGCTTCCTTTAGTTTCGGCTTCAAATAATTTATCTAGGAAGCAATCTGAGCACTGTGTTAAAAGCATTTTGTCCTAGGCTGTTAAAATATGTATCTAGAGTCATGTGCTCAATGTCGGGCTAAAATATCTATACCAGATGTTCGTATATTTATAACGATTCGAGGTAGTTTACTATACTGTGGCGCGGAGAAAGTCTGTGAAGATCAAAGAGGATGTAGGTGGGTTGCAAAGGCGCACCCTTGATATCTGTGTTAGGTCGGAGCTCGCAGCATGGTTGAGTCGATGCCACGCCTCTGGCGTCGGGATATGTATGCAAGCCAGTCTTCAAAGCCTCCTAGACTCTAAGATCAACGTCCATTTATTTCGAATATCCTCTCGACTACTACAGGCCCAGTCACGTTGACCTGCCATACGATTTTGCACGTCACAGTCTACAATAAAACAATTTAGCTAGCATATCACGATCCAAATCACGAAGAGGCCACTCACACCTATGCGAAGACTAATAACAGTCCAGTAACTGGCCTTACTTGTAACAAGAATTGACCAATCATCGCCTTGGCGGTTAAGCAATAGTAGTTTAGCAAGAAGGTGCAAATTCAGGTTCCTCAGCACTTTGAGGTGGCCCTCGTCGAAAACCCCTGCTGCCAAACCGTTCGGAAGCGTGGTAATGGTGTAAGGTCCTGGAATAGCTTGGAATGTCCCGTGACCTTTTGAGATGGTGAAGTGTCGGAGGTTGGGGGATTTTTGTACAACTTCTCGCCATTGTCGCCTGCTCATAGGCTTCGAATCCAAATCGGTAAGGGATATGGATGTGATTCGATTTAGCAGCCAATTGTACAGGACATGTTGCTCGAGCAGGCTTGCGAGGATGTCCTCGTTGCAGAATTCGAGATCAACAACTAGATGTCTCGGCCAGATGTTGTCTCGGATCAGTCTTGCATCCTTGCAGACTCGGTGGCACGTACGCTCGATTGCGAGACTCGGTATATCGGGGATACTGGTCCTTTTGCCGTGGTCACTATCCCTGATGTCGCTATCCTGGACGTCGCTGTCACAGAGACCTTCGTCTGAGTTGTCGTGGATGGTAAAGTAGGGTCTGAGCTCCGAGTAGTGGATGTAGTATATCATGCTTTGAAGTTCTTGCGGAAGGTCGAGGAAGCGAAAAGGTCCAGCTTGAGCAAGGGAAGTTGGCTGCCCAGGGACTGTGGGAGTGCTCGCTGAGGTTGCCATTGAAGATAAGGTTTTTGAGGTGAACGGTGATTGTGTTGCACACCCGACACAGACTTTCGACAGAGACTGTCCACTGCCGTTAATTCATGTAGACTGCCAATGTGTCACAGGCTAGTAGAGCAAGAGCCATGATACTAACAGTATTTGCAATATGATGGTGGCAGAAGTAAGCAAAAGATCCCCTCGGTTGTGTGATAGAGATTAAATAAAATGTTTTCCACGTGCCCTTGCATTTCTTGAAATCAAGGTCAACTCGCCCTCAAATCAATGTCGTTCATTGATTGAAACACATTCACCGCTAGCTGCCTGCCAGAATATATAAGGAAACCATACTATACCATGTGTGACGATTGTGAGCCACCAGTTGCGGAAATCAGTCACTTCTTATCTAAACGCCAGGTATGCATGTTACTCTTTTCGTCCTCATGATCGTGTCAAGGCTATATAAAGCCTAAGTACGCGTAGGTGCATTAAGTACGAGCTATTTTGTACTCAAGGTCGACCTTTTGTCAGAACTTCTTCTCAGCAATTTTCAAGAACGATGGGCTGGCTTAATGACACGAATTGGGGGTAGGTAAAAGCAGTGTAGTTAACTACATAGCTTGTAATCGAGTATCCTACGAAGACTTATCATCGCATATCACCCATCCAGGATACCGCATGTACATCAATCTGCCAATTCGCCTTTCTGGTAATCTACACGATATATGCAGTACCAAAATGCTCATACAAACAATTGGCTTACGATTATCGGGATTCATTGTGTAAAGGCACATGTGGCAGCAGAGTTGGTGTAAAAAGGATACATTTAGTACAGCGTGCCACGCATTGGAAGTTTCAAACCTACAAAAGCTGCAGAGCAGCACTCTTCTAGCACTGCCATTGTGAAGTTCGGTACCTTTAGTCGAAGTGTTAGTAACTACATCAGGATGAGTTGTCGGCCGTTCAAGTCCTAGAGATCCATGCATGGTGGATATCTAACTATATCAAGCTAGTGAAGACGATCGTACCGGGGGTAGCATATCCTTGTACAGATTGGTACCTCCTTTACTGTGGGCTATTCTTTCTTTGTACACGCACGACACCATGACCTTCTACTACTCCGTAGTATGTCGAACCACTCCTTCACGCATTGGAACAGATCAAAGATCAAGTGCCAGCTGTTACGCTAACCATGTCGGGTAAATCCAGCGAGAAAAGAACGCCTGACGAACATTGGGTCAACTTTTTCACTTTCGATGCGTTAGGCCAGCAATGCTGTGAGATTTTAGATCTCGAAGTCAAAATGTAAGATTGTTCAACCTTCAGTATGAAAAGGAAGAAGAAGGGCTCTTTCTTGGCCTCTGCTTGACTTGACTCCCACCGGCCAATCCGACACCACGAAAAACCATGGCTGCGATATCTCCTTGTGGACGCGAGAGTTACGACATTGTTATAGCAGGTGGAGGCACGGTAAGTTGAGCACTCTTGCAAATTGCGCGAGCCAAATTCATAGACGCATCTCGGGTATCGTACCAGCCCTATTTTACTGACTTTCACAGGCGGGATGTGTGCTTGCAACTCGTTTGACAGAGGCCAGACCAGATCTCCAGATATTGCTCCTTGAAGCTGGCGGGAACCACAACGAGGACCCTCGCGTCAAGATACCAGCGCTTTTCTCTCAAACGTGGGGCGATTCGACTATCGACTGGAACTACCGCAGTGTGCCTCAGTCAGAGCTGGATGGCAAAGAAATAGCGCTAGCTCGAGGCAAAGGCCTTGGAGGCTCAAGCTTGATCAATTACATGGCTTTGGTCCATCCCTCCAAGGCAGGTTTCGATGCGTGGGCAGAGCTCGGCAACACAGGATGGGATTGGGATTCAATGGCCCCTTACCTAAGGAAGTTCCAAACCTTCCACATGCCCAATGAGAAGGCGGCGGATGACTTGGGACTACAAAACATCAATATCCAAGCACAAGGTGTTGATGGTCCGGTTCATGCGTCCTATTCGGAGCCACACCCCATGGACGTTGCATGGCTCACCACCTTCCGAAAGTTAGGGTACGCTATGCAAGCCGATACCATGTCTGGCCAGAACATCGGTGGTTATCAAGTCACGTCAAGTATCGATCCTACTACACGGGAGAGAAGCCATTCCGCAATGGCGTTCCTTGAGAGAGTCAAGACCATGTCCAACCTCGAAGTTCTGACCAATGTTCTTGTGGACAAGGTTCTCTTCGCCAATCAAAGTCGCCCAAGAGCTTCGGGTATCAAATTTATATACAATGGGCAGGAGCATACCGTATCAGCATCAAAAGAGGTTATCCTCTGCGGCGGTGCTCTGGGAACACCTGCTATTCTGGAACGATCAGGCATTGGCAACACCAAGCTACTGCAAAGCCTGGGCATCCACACTGTTGTGCAAAATGAAAACGTTGGTGAAAACCTACAAGACCATTTCATGTGTGCAACATCTTTTGAGCTGAACGATGACATTGAGACCATCGACTGCATGAGGGATCCAGCATACATCGAGCAAGCGATGGCGAGGTACCAACATGACAGAAGTGGGCCTCTGGGAGAACCTTCGGCAAGTTTTGCTTACATGCCCCTCCTGGATGAGGATGCGCCCCATGCTTCAAAATTCCAGACACTGATCGACCAATATCTCGGCACCACCTCTGACACAAGCACCATGCCAGAGGCACAAAAAACGTCCCTGAAGTTTACCAAAAAGGTGCTCGAGGACAAGAACGAGGCTTCGGCCAATTTCTGCACAGTAAGAATGCAGGCTCACCTCGAACACACTGATCTCGGAGACGCGTTCGCCCTCAACACAACCAGGCAATTACCTGAGCATATTCACGGCTCTCGCTCACCCACTATCACGCGGAAACACACATTGTACCGCATCATCCCCAGAAGCAGCTCCCCGAATTGATCCAGCATACTACTCCCACCCCCTCGACGCAGAATTAATGAGCCGACAAGTGCAGCTCTTCGAAAAAATAGTGCAAACCGAACCGATGAAGTCCATGCTAAAGCCTGGAGGGCGCCGTATCCCGGAATGGGCTCGTTTTGATAGCTTGGAAGAGACGAAGAAGCTGATCAAGTATTCATGCACGTCAAATCACCATGCTTGTGGAACTTGTGCGATGCTACCGCAGGAGAAAGGAGGGGTTGTCGATCCGAGATTGAGCGTTTATGGTGTAGATGACCTTCGTGTTTGTGATGCCAGTATTGTACCGATTATACCGCGGTGCAATCTCCAGAGCACTGTCTATGCTCTTGCTGAGAAAGCCGCGGATATGTTCATAGAAGACCTGCACTGATCGGCGTGGCCATGCAAACCCTGCTTCCTCGTAACAGATCGTGCATCCAGTTCAACTGTTAAATGACATTGGTAGAGACAACAAGACGAGATATCCAGAATGACTTCGGCAAAGACAACGAGCTCTCTGTCCCCCCCTCTCTAGCCCATACTCTCCACAACCTCATCAACCACCTCCCTAACCCCCTCAATCTTATGCGCAAACCTCCCCAAAAACATCCCATCGACCCAACTCCCCAACGGATTCCCGCCATTACTCTTCCCACTCCACAACCCCGGCCCCGCACTCCCGCCATAAACAACCCTCGTCTGCCCCGTTCGTCCCCTCTTCTTCTCAACCATCCTCACAACACCCCTTATAGCCTGCACCACCGGCCCCACAAACTCCACGCCCGCTGGCTCAGCAGCTCCAATCGCCCACACAGGCTCATACGCAAAAACCACCGGCGCATCCAGCGGCACCGCGTCCAAAAGCGACGTGATCTGCGGGCTAAGCTGTCTCATCGCATTACCGACAGCAGCAGACATCGGGCCTTGTAAGTTTGGGGCTTCGATTTCGCCGATGCAGACTAGCGGTACCATGCCTAGTGATGAGACGGCGGCGGCTTTTTTCGCGGTTGTGTCGTCGGTTTCGGAGAGCAGGCGCCGGCGCTCCGCGTGGTTGAGTTCGATTATTGTTATGCCTAACTCTGACAGGGCGGGCGGGACAATTTCGCCGGTGAAGGCGCCGTAGGTGGTGGACCAGAAGCAGTTTTGGGCGCCGAGGTGGAGGGGCCAGGATTGGGGGTGGGTTGGGGTTTGGTGGGTGGTTGCTGCGTGGTCGGAGAGGATTTGGGCGCAGGGATGGAGGGAGAGGAAGTCTGGGAGGAGGGCGAAGAGGATGTCTTTGTTGCGGAGGGGGATTATGTTTGTTGAGGGGGAGATGAGGGTTTTTAGGTAGGATATTGTGTGGGAGGGGGAGAAGTAGGATTTTGTTGACATTAGGATTAGTTTTGAGGGGAGGGAGGGATATGTTGGTTTGTCTGGGGTTGACATGTTGGGCTTGTGGTTGTGTCTTGAGGTGTGAGTGGCACGGGTGGTGTTGATGATACGTGCGAGGTGTCGATGTCCTACTGTTTAACAGGGTGGATGGGTAGATCTGGTCGTAACTGGTTTCGAAAAGGTCCGACTCTGCTTTGGCATTCCTTGGTAGTGTCTTGATTATACTGCTATGAAGCCGCCTGTGTTTCGATCGTCCGTTTTACTTATGGGTTTGTACTTCGACAATGTCTTCAATACTGGAGTATGGCGTGAGAGTTCACTTCCTGATGTTCGGTAAATGGTATGGTTTACAGCTCTGATAGCTCATAGATGAAATTACTGCTTCTGAGTACAAAGCTTGAGTTCAGGGTCTGCTCGGCGAAAGCTCCGAGCACGGTCGTTTCATCTCTCCGTGTCAAGAATCAGTTCGCAAAAACGTGATCGGTATTTCCACATTGGGAATTCTACTGCCCGCATTCGAAAACATGGGGATTCCATCAAATTTTCTGGCTGTCCGTGACGTCGGCGTTTGAACGGCAATGGCCCCATTCAAAAAGACCACAGAGCGGCGCTGAGTGCGATTGATGAATTGCATAGTTATAATACTTGAGCTCTTCCTGAAACATCTTGACATTCTGCTGTACTAACACATATTCTTAGCCTGAACAACATCTCATAACAGAGCAGCAACAAACTCAAATTCTCTATTGTATAACGTGTCAGCAAGAAAGGTTTCTCTGTACAAAGAAGCAAAGACAACATGGCGGCTCCACAGACTTCGAACACCGCAGGCCTGCGAATTGTCGTTGGCTGCGACAATGCAGGCCACACATACAAGGAGGCTTTGAAAGAGACACTGAAGAAGCACAAGGGTGTGATTGAGGTGTTGGATGTTGGGGTGGACGATCAAGATGACGATAAAGCATATCCTCACTCGGCCGTCGATGCAGCAAGGAAGATCAAGAATGGTGAGGTAAGGCAAACTTTCGCAAGAGCTTGCTCAGACAGAATATATGGAAAAACTAGACGTGACCATCTGCCACGCTCTTCCACGGCCAGATAGTTCAATGCTTGTTCCGGCAGTCCATCATTCGGTAAATGCTAACATCTGTACCCAGGCTGACCGTGCTCTGCTCATCTGCGGCACTGGTCTTGGTGTCGCCATTTCTGCAAATAAAGTCGAAGGAATTCGAGCTGTAACTGCTCACGATCCATACTCTGTCGAGCGATCGGTCTTGTCCAATAACGCACAGGTGCTATGTTTCGGGCAGCGTGTCATTGGACTCGAGCTTGCAAAGAAGTTAGTCCAAGAATGGGTTGACTTGCGGTTCGACGAGAGCAGCGCATCTGCAGAGAAAGTCCAAAATATCTCGGATTATGAGAAGAACTTCAACTCGTGAAGATCTTGACAGTTGCTAGAGCTGGAAACGTGATTGGTACTCAGTTGGATACCATGAAGTTTTTCCATAGACCAAAGCAGTCAAGCTGCGCTTCTTAGTGGTCGGTAATAGCCCAATTTGTCAGCAGTCAGCGATCAGGTCAATATTCAATAGATAGGTGTCAGCTCCGGCCTGCGATGGATATACGGTTGTGTTGATTATAGCAGCCCTGAGGTAAATGCTGGCGCGTCAACGCGTAGAGAGAAGCGCGCTTCGGTTATCCTTCCCCTTCTACACCACACCCAAATCCATGTTGTTTGATTTTACTTATCGATCAGCCGATCTTACATTCTGTAGCGATGAAAATAAACAGATGCTTTTATTTGTGTTGATCGCGCCTCCGAACACAATTGTCTCTCTTTCCGTGACCCCTAGGTTACGCTGGCAAATCAATGCCTGTGGGCGGGCAAACAGATGCCACTCTTTCTTTGTCTCATGTGTCCATTTCCATCCATCGGCTTCCAGTGTTTGGCGCTGACAGATACGGAACCAATTGTGCTCGACCGTGCCTTGCTCAACCACACACCTCTCCTGTGCCACCCGTACCTACTGTCTTGCACCTATGATCTTCTGTTCCACCTCATTGACATTCCTAACCCGATCATTCACTAAACCTAACGTTGCTTAGTAACACTTCTCTCCTAGCTCTCTCCAAGACTTGCCACATTTCATAGGCTTCCTAGCTAGCGAACGCTACCGCAAGGTTCAGTGCTACAGCCGAGGTCACATTCGTGCCGATTGATTGAATCCCAGAGGGTTCTCAGCGGATTCCCGATATCGTCGAACCGCCCACGATGGCATTCGCCCTGAAAGAGCAGGGCAATGAACACTTCAAGGTTGGGAACTACAAGGAGGCTGAGGATTTCTACAGTCAAGCAATCGGCGTCCGTTCTGATGATCCCAAAATATTCACGAATCGCGCTCTTGCACGTTTAAGACTCTCCAATTGGCGAGGTGCTGAGCGAGACGCACGGAAGGCAATCGAGCTGCAAAATGAAAAGCACATCGAGGGTATGAAGGCGCACTATTACCTAGCCCAAGCACTACTGAGTTTGAGGCATGTCGGGGAGGCGCTAGAGGAGGCTCAGAAAGCATATCAGATGTGTTTAGCCACCACGGATAGTTCGACTGAGATACTAAGTCAGCTTGTCTTGCGGGCTAAACAGGCTGTCTGGCAAGCGAGGGAAACAAGTCGTCTAAGAGAGATGAATGACACACTGAACACTGTTGAGACGTTGTTAGATCAGCAGCTGGCGCGAGACATCCAAGATGTGGAAGCACGCTTTACAAGCAAAGAGATCGGAGACTTCGGGCGAGGTGAAGAGATTGCTGAGCTAGAAAAAGATGCATTAGAACGAAGAAAGAATATCAGAGCTGCGTTTGAGGTAAGTGGCAGGCCTGAAACGGCGGAAAGAGTGGTTCCGGACTGGATGGTCGACCCAATCACATTTGAAGTTATGCATGATCCAGTCATCACTCCGTCTGGAGTCAGTTACGAAAGAGTGGCAATCTTGAAGCATCTTGAGCAGAGCGACCTCGACCCCTTGACCAGGCAGCCGCTAACGGAGAAGGTGCTTGTAAGCAATGTTGGTTTAAAGAATGCATGTTCCGAATTCTTGGAGATGAACGGATGGGCTGTCGACTATTGACGGCGTGTGTGCCAGCATTGGCTGTTGTGAGTTCAAACTGGTATGTTTCCAGCATTCGATGTGATATCGTTACACGCAGATGTATCGTTCTTGCTTTGTTAGGCTTTACGCCATTGAGCTCTCACGCAGCCAGCCCCCATGACTTACCAAGGGCGACGAGTCTGACTAGTCGCCAGCAAGTCAGTCAGAATGTTACTGTGTTACCGGCAAGTAACTGCCTCTTCTGAGTGCCTCAATACCAACCAGGGCCACTGAGGAGTCCTTTTTCACATCGACTAAGCTGGTGCTAACAGGCACTCTTTGCCTGTTTGCAGGCAGGAACGGACAATGCCTACCTTACCTTAGACTCCTCTTCGCTCGCTACTTATGCAAATTCAAACGCGCAGGCGTGTGGTTATTCAGACCTGCGAATACAGCTCTCGAACTTCACAGTGCATGTCGAAGCGGACAAACACCGTTATTGTCAACAAAGCCCTTTTGGCAGTTGTAGTCATTTTTGAGGATTACAATGTGCTCATGTGGCACGGCCTATGGTGACGAAGATTACGGATGGCTTACCTTTTTGTTTGTTTGCCGTCCAGCAAGGTGACTGAGGGTGCGCGAGGCTCATCTGTGACTTATTTTATCAGTCTTATTGTGTTCTTTCGATATCAGGAGGACTCTCGTTCATGCTTGGTGTTGTTGGTCACTACAATCATAGCATCCCTGTTTGACCTTTGCACACTGTTCATCAGCAGCATGATTTGCTATCATCGCCAGAACAACAATATATAGTCCCTCCATTCTTCTGTCCAGTTCAGCCAAACTGTCATAGGCTTGGAAACCAAGACGATTCCGAATATCAGAATACAAAACATCCTTATCCCAACCACGAAAGCCAATATATATGTCATGGAGATTGAATACGAGCCCAGATGGCGAGATGATCGCACTGAACGTTTGGTAGACATCCTTTTTCAAAATCTGTCATATGACAAGGTCGGCTATTTGCTTGCCAGGCAGCAAGAGATTTTCCCAGCCTACGAGGTCTTTCTAGAGAATCGGCATCAGAAGTTGGTCCTGGCGGTCAGCAACCAAGTCAGTAGACTCACTGAGAAGTGGCAGGAGACGTCGCTCGACCTTGCTTTTTGGCTTGACTTTGCGCAGATAATGCAAAACCTTGCTGATATTAGCCATCAAAACGCGGCTTTTGTTAGGGTATATCACGAGGTTATAGATCAAATAAATCTCGGATAGAAGGCACCAATACATCGAGTCAGGCGTTGTGTGCGGTGATGAAACGATGCGTGAAGGGAGGGTTCGACATGGTCATGCTACACAGCACATACGGAGGATGATTTCAATAATTTAAAGCTTTGCAAAACGAAGTCTACTATAGCTGGTCAGTAGAGAGCGTTACTCATCAAAACATCTGATACAACCATTGCTGTATTGTGTTCTCACTGCTGGGGTCGATCACCGATTGATACATGGCAGCAAAGACATACCATAGTTTGCGTTAACATCATACAACGAAGCAGCACCGTAAGACCACTTACCAGTCCGAGCTACATTTCATTCAACATAGGACCATCAACACACCTTGCCTAAAGATAACACATCACTATTCCCCCACATATTCGGGTTTCCCGTTCCTCTAGTGTAAACATTTCAAAGTGGGATGGATGATCTCGCGTACGTCATATCAGTTTCAACACAATCATGTGCCACACAACCGCAACCACAAATCCATAACCGACGCCAACCGTTCAACAGAATACCCGGCTTGCTACGCGCACAGCATCTTATTGCACCTGGACTTGCATAGCACCACGTCTTCACCTGATTCTAGGACCGCCACTGCATCCTTCCTACCTTCCTTCGTCC
>Ga0181471_100487_pt2 | contig 10569 bp, 7 predicted proteins | sample InSIn5gowninarea_FD_119083 | JGI IMG/M metagenome (GOLD analysis project Ga0181471, IMG submission 119083) | Clean room microbial communities from NASA Spacecraft Assembly Facility at Jet Propulsion Laboratory, Pasadena, California, USA -... ...
ATTTACTATCCAGATTTTGAAGAGGCAAATCAGTGATAAGTTAAAACTTGAAAAAGTTGTGTTAACTACTTTAAAAGACAAAATAATTTGTGGCAGTTATTTGCCACGGGTTTATAGTACTGTATGTCTATAATCCTTTCTCCTGAAAAGAGCAACATTTGAAGGCCGACATGAATCATTATGCTCTATTAGAACAGTCTCAGCTATGGGAAGAGTGAAGATATTTCCTCCTATATAAACAGTCTTCCCATACTGACCCAGCTATGGCAAGAGTGAAGATATTTCCTCCTATATAAAGTTATAAACAGTCTTCCCATACTGGCCCATAAACAATGTTCTCTCTTTTAAATCTCGGGTTACTACTAGCAATGTAGACTTAGAAGAAAAGGCAAAAAAATACGAAAGAAAAAAAAACATTTACAATGCCATGGCATAGATCAATGAGAAAACTACAAAGACAATACTCCCTGTAAACATTGAAGCATAATAATAGCTGTCAAATTGGATCGTGAATACTAGAATACAAATGTATCTCAGCTGTGAAGTTATCTGAAACAGGGGAGCACAAAGGTTACCAAAATGAGTACTTTCTCAAGTCTGGGTATTTTCAACATCAGCAGAAATGGATAAATGAATGTGGCTGTTTGTGGATGTCAAAAAAAATCAAATTAGAAATATAAAGCATTGAGAATGATAAAGATATCATATGGCGAAGCAAATATTTGTACATGGTTGTGCTTGCAAATTTTCAAATTAAGGCCTACAGGCACAAACATGGAGATTAGCATATTGTTGTCCTTTCAGTCAGGACCAACCCAGTCAGGCCAGCCCTTCAGGGGAACTCTGACAAGGGTTGACCTTTCAGTTAAAGATATGATATAAGAAAACAAATGTGCGTATGCATGTTCACTGTGCATATAAAACTTCCAAAGTAGAGATATGACCAGAAATAGAGAATTTAGAAAATTAAATAAGACAAATGAAACTAAACTTATACATATGTAAAGTTCGACACCAGCATACCTATAAAAGTTGGTAATTATACATGTAGGATCTACAAATCAAATCAATCAAGAAAACAAAGCATTAAATCTAGAAGACTCATCCATGGAATTAGAGTCTACCACTCATTCTGTTTTTTAGTGTTAGGGGCCTTGGCTTCTAATTAGAGCTAAAATGTTACTGGACCTTGGTGGTGCGTCATATGCAAGCGCCCATGGAATTAGGTTTGAAATTTTATCCTTTTTCAACAGTGCTAGTGCAACTGCCCCATACCCACACTTGAAAAGATATAGAGGGAAATGGAGGAGAATGGCCTTAAAAAAGTTTAACACATTTCTTACGAGTTTCAGGGTAGCTCAAATTCTTCAAGTTTGAGAAACTTTTCCAGACAAAAAAGGAGACAGGAGGAAGAGTTTCCAGTAAAAAATAATTCAAATACAATGATCTCATAAGAGTTTCTTGTCTAGTTGATTCACCTGATCATCATTATTCTGTGCTGAAGGAGCAGCTGCTAATTCTGAAGGTTCTGATGCAGCCACATTTTTCTCAGAACTTTTCTTCTTCCAGGGCCAACTCCGACGGTCCATCTTGTTCTACCTGTAAATTCAAGCAATAGCTGCGACTTCAAAAAGATTCAGTTGATTTTCATGAGATTTCTGAAGACTACCATTAGGTTAAACTTTCCAAGAGAGGGAATAGCCATATCTATTTATCTACAAGGCTGTATGATCTGCCAAAACAATTCCTGAGAACGAAATAAAAGAAATATCTAAAATGTCAAACAAACATCAGCTCTGGAGATTAGCGGAAGGTGACCTATGGTACAACTCTAAGAGTGCTGATTTTTCTGTTAAAGTCCAATAGGCAATTCACTTAGTACATTCTTACAGGCATTTTGAATGGTACTTAGACATACACCCTCTACATGGGCTAATATAAAAGAAATAGACATGAGGTAAATTGAATGCATTCTCAAATGACATTCTATTGTCCTTTGAGTTCTAATCAAACCAGATTGAATGGTATCTATGAATTGGTAGTTCAGGTTGGAAATTCAATCTCCTTGGTGGGAGTAATCCGTAATTCTGGCTGTTGCAGACTGGCCTTCTCTTTTGAAAATGCATTGTTGAATTGAGCAAGATTGCTGTACTTTTTACTAAAACCCAGTAAGTTCCATTTGGATTAGATGGCTATTTAAGGTTTTGAATAGTTGGGGCCTTCCTTTTCGTATGTTTCTTACACTCCAGAATCCAGAACACATTCCCTAATTGTAGATTCAAGAATGTAGATCAACATTGTGGAAAACTGGAATAGGTAGAACTTATGGAAACATTCCGACTATTTTAATTCATTCTGGATTCTGTAAGACGACTTGCCTTAGCAAGGTAAATATGGCATCCATTGAATGCATAGATATTATAGTTGAAACTAAAAATTAGACCTTTGATTGCTGCTATCATGTGAATAGCAAGAATGCAATTTATGTCAGTAATTGAAATGTCAAAGGTGAAGGCATCTCCACCCGTCCCTGTGTTAAAGAATGAAGGAATTGAATATTAATTAAGAAAGTAAAGGAAAAGTTGGTGTGCAACATTTTCATCATTGCAGAGTCATAAAATTGTATTAACTTCAAGTATACCACTGTACAAGACAACAATAACAACGAGGAGTTATTGGGATTGTAATACTCAATCTACTTTTGATTTTGAGGTTTTTTGTCAGAATTTGCATGGCATATTTTGTAATGCACTTTCAGTATTGGAATTTTGAAGTTCAATCGCTTCTCATCAATTCGTAATATCTATGACACTGCCCTTTGATCAAAATCTGACAAGATATATTCTGGCATCCCCCTTTGTTGAAATGGAGTTCTCAACATTTGTAGGATTGTTTCACCAACTTAATTTTGTTGACAATTTTATCACATTTTTGACACACTCAAAAGGCTCTTGTTTCTAATTAAACTGGTTCTGTGGAAATTATATATGAAAATTGACACTGATCCCACTGCAATCATACTTTATTTTTTAATTTAGCCTTCACTATGATGGCCTTTCTGTCTTCTTCAGATTATTGCTCCAATCCCAACCATCACTCCAAGGAAGAATTTTAACGTGAGGTTATAACTTATGAATATTTGTAGAATGTCTTCAGTGACTGGTTCATCTCAGAGGGCTGATGTCTTTTGTTCAGAATCACTGTTTGTAAGACTTCGGTTTATGATAAATTCAGAATGGACTTGAATTCATAAGTATGCTAACTCAATACGGGCAGAACATGGTTGCATCATATGATAAGTGGCAGGGACCATATCCTCATATGACGTTAATTTGTTACTGTTAGGAACTGCAGAACAATAATGCACAATCTATGTAGATGCAATTAAATCCACATGAACAACATTTTTAGAGGAAACTTTTCATCATGTCAAGAATGAGAGAGATTTAGTCATCAAGTGTACATATCTAGGAAATTCTAAACATGGGCACTGATGAAGATAACATTCCTAGCCAGCTGTAGATGCTGGAATCATCAATAATAATTCAGGCCAAAGGCAGTAGGAATTATTCAACTACCAGCATAGATCCATCTTAATCCCGGATCAACCAAGAGCCGAGAGGGATCAAATCTCTTGATGTGCAAACCCCTTTTAGAGTGAAAAGCTTGAGGAAGGGTTTGCACCTCAGAGATTTGATCCCTTACGGCTCTTGGTAATCCAGGGTTAAGATGGATCTATGCTGGTTATATGGAAATATATATATATATATCTTTGAACTTAATATTAGAGCCGACATATAAATTTTTAAGTAGTTTTTTTTTTTAAATTGACACGTGTCAACTTTAGGTTGAGCACAGAAGGAATCACACATCCCTCCCATACTGGGCTGTAGAATGAACCTCTTGGCTCGATCATATGCGTATCCAATATCAGAATCTTCAAAGACTGAAAACATTGATATAGAGAATTACAAACCAAAAGAATGTTTCCCTCCATGACCATAATATTTCTTGGTAGGCTGAAGATTCCTACACAGTTGCTTCTAATGTCTACATCTTTTGAGAATCAGATGTCCCTTCATTCTGAAGAATTCCATCCTTCATTATAAATTCTGTAGTCAAGTCAGAATTATGGCTTCAAAACCTAGGTTATGGAAGTTGTTTCTAAAATCTTCTTTTGAAGAATGAGAACATGGACTCGAAGCATTATGTAATATGTATTATGGACTAGTAAGGGCTCACTTTTTGCACAAGATTTCCTAATGAGCCTCGTGAACTCAAGAAAATCTTGGCCAATTTCATTTTCAACCAGTAGGGAACCTCCAGATTTCAGGCCTCCCTGGGAATTTTTTCCTTGCATATGACCAAAATTTATCACCTAACAGAAAAGAATTTCTGAGATATATTTGTTTCCAGCCTTATACAAGAATATGCACGGAAGAAAACAGCCATCGTCAATTTAAGATTTTTGGCATACTACTAGGCAACAATGACTTAGGAAACGAAGAAAATATTTTATTCTTGAGTTGCTAGCCCTCACAGGTTTCAATATTTACAAGAACTTGAACAGCAGGAACCAATCCATTTCACACAGTGCAATACCCAAGGAAGGGCAGATCCAATTTGATAAAGACTAGATAAAGCTTGGATCTCGCAAGTGTTCAAAGATGAAATTGAATTCAATGTGTACATATGTAATCCCTGGCCCATGCACATATTACTTGAATTCTCCTAGCGCAAATTTTCACCAACAAAATTAACAGTCTCTTCTGCCTTAGCAGGCCAAATGCTTAGAAAAAAATACCTTCAAGACAAGTTCTTAAACTGCATTTGCGATGAATGGAACAGATGAACCAGATGACGGGAAAATATACAATCTTAGGAAAAGTGAAATTGAGGAAGAACGAGAATACAAAAATCTGCAAAATCAGCTACGAAATAAAACTATCGTTAAAACTTAAAACCATTAGCAGAAGTTGGTCACCTTTGAGCTAAAAGGGGAAGTTACAGGAACCAATGAACCAGCAAAGTGATGAATGGAATTAGGAGGCATAAAGTGACACAAGCTGCCACTTTAGGGTGCTGGGAGAGAGGAAGGTTAGGGTGGATCTCCTTTAATCTTTTAATCCAAGGGACTTTTGTTTGATAGGAGCAGTAAAACAGAATGTTTCAAAGATATATAGTTAGACAGCGGACGAGGATTAAACTAAATATCGGCATGCCCTCGCAACTCGTTCTGGTTTTGCATTCTTCTAATCAAATAAAGCAAAGACAACAAAGGTTAGTTGTTATTAATGGAATGTGGCACAGTACTGCTTGCACAAGTTTAGTTTTCTATATAAAAATAAGGACATGGCTGCTTTGATATTCACCCTCCAAGTCCATTGTTGCATGGAAATGGTTTTTTTTGTGTCTAGGTATATCTAGCTTGTTTGTCTTGCTTTACAAAGTACTCTTGGTACTATATTAAGCTGTAAATCGGCAACTGTGTTCCGACAAAGTCCCCAACATGTAATCTTTCAGTCCAGAAAGCAAGGATACTTTTCAGGTGGCTAAAATGCCTGAATTTGTTCAAACCTAGCCAGATGACGAGCATCCATATTCCTCTAACAATGCTACACGTTCAAGGTGCATCACAAGTCAGGAGCTCGTTTCCCACTTTTTCCCAGGGCCAATCTAATACGAAAAGGCTGAATTTAACCAGCTTCATTGCTAGATCAACAAATGACAGTGCCCCAAGGCGTAGTCTGGATGATAAAGATCGATGCATTCACAAGATTAGCAAGAGTTTGAATTTAAATGAGCGCAGGTCGAGATTGCCGAGTAATACTTGGTTAGGAGAGGAGCACCGAGAGAAAATTCAAGATGCCATAATCTACGCGTCAGTGAACCAGAATGTTCTCTCTAGGCCTCATAGAAGCAAAGCCAAAAATACCCGAGTCATAATTCTCGGGAAGGATACAATGCCTGAAAACCCATTGAGTGAAATTGTAAACATCATTGAAGAATGAATACCATAAGCACCAGCTGTCATCCCCTTCTCAATTGAACACCCATACCGTATCAATGAAATTTTAAACACACGGTGCAGATAACAATTCCATATTGAGAAACACAAAACTCCTCCGCAGCACCACTCATGGACTGAAATCAACTTGAGCTAAATTCAGAAAGATGTAATAAGAAAAGCACCAACTACAAAGATTCCAAACCCAACAAGGCTCAGATCCAAAATCTCTGTACATAGAATCCCAAATTGAGAAATTGTAGCTACACAACGAATTTAAAATTTAAATCCCAGAAATGAAATTGAAATAACAAAGACACCCACAAGGGCACATCGCATACGAAACTAAGATATGCCCAGTTGGGTATGCAAGGGATGCACACTGTTAATCACCCTCATAACCAAACCGAAAAGATAACGCAATATATATGCAGGGAATGGATACTGTTAATCACCCACAAAACCAAATTGGATATATATATATATTAAAAACAGTCCCAACAACTACTTGATGTGTTGCAGCCAGTGTCTATATATCGGGGTGAATGCAGATTGATGCTATGAAAAGGCCCAGATAACATTACAAATCCAACATGAAAAACGTCAAGGCAAAACAGACTGAGCTACCTGAAATCTGAAGGAAAATCACCAAGACAACAATGCTGTTTTGAGTGGAATCAGGAAATACAGAGAATGTATTCAATGTTTATCAACATTTCACTGAACTCAGCTCGATCAGGCCTATGCGAGATCTATGTAAATACAGACGGGGACTAGATCTCAATGAAATTCTTGGTTGGCACTGTATTTTCAATGGGTTATCAGAGGTTGTGGAAGGGCGCCCACCATAAGTTCTGATTGAAATTTTTAATTTTTTGGTTAACCATCACAAGGTGGGGACACGAGGGAAACTGGCATCCACGACTTTGGTCCCCGCCTTTAATTATTTATGGGAAAACTTGCTTTATTTTAACTTTAATAATATCCAAGGGGGATTTTACACCTTGTAAATTGTCCCCTTCCCCACCTTTGCAAGGAGATGAATTCTCATTGTCAGAGAATTTGGGCCCTTTTCCAATTGTGCCAATAATGTATGCCTCTGTCCATGGCCCACGTTTGAAATTGGAATGTGGGCACCCTGTATTGCATGACCTCCATGCCGCTGGCCCCACTTCAAGTCCCAAAGTTGGGTTGTTCATTGTTGTCTAATGATGGTCTCATATTGCTTACATCGGAAGTGACCCTGTGGCAGATGAGCATCCGAGGTAGTGATTTAGTGTTTCAAGTTTCTGATTAAGGCCAAGATTTCTGCTTTTATAATGTACTATAACAGGGATTAAATTGATATGGAATGGTTATGTCGTTAGACGTCGTCGTTGGTCCTCGACTCTAGGGTTATGTGATGTTGTTGAACACCGGTGGTTGTGCATTGTAAGTGATAATTTGGTTTATTTAAATCTTGATTATAGACATGGTTTCCTGGTTCTAGGATAGAGTGTAAAATCAATCAAGTTGATATAAACTAGCGATGTTGTTTAGGTTCGAGGCTCTCAGAAATGGGATGTTGTCCTACAATGTTGGGTTTGTTCGAGAGGCATGGATAAGTGTATCCTTGATGGGCATATGAGACATTGGACAACTTGGGGCACTGTGTTTGAGTTTGAACCATGGTTCTTGGTGATAGGGCAAATGAGACATGGGATAACTTGGGAACATGTGTTTTAGTGGGTTCATGTCTTCGACCATGGTTGTTAGCAAAACCAAGTTCTTGTTATTTGGGTTGATGTGGGATGCATGTGAATAAAGACAAATAACTTAAAGTAAATGTTTCATTGTCATAAGGTGAGGTTAGATATTTGGAAAGGCCTTATTAAGGCTGTCCTACCTAGGTCTAAAACAAAATTTGACAAATGTTCCCACTCTTACTCACTCGAATTGGGAGTTTTCAAAGTTCAATGCAAAGCTTTCCCCTTTCAACCATGAGGATGTGTGAACACTAATCAAATGTGATAAGGTGAAACCAACTGCCACTCATGTTGTTTGTTTTTAAAACTAAATCCAAGGGATGACAATCTCGAATCATCAATATGGCCTCTTGTTTGTACTAGAGGTGAGTACACTCTCTTGATAGGGAAGGGACACCTTCAATGGAAGCAAAAGTTAAAAGTTCCCAAAACAATGCTAGATGACAATAATAGTATGCAACTAAAGTAAGGAGAGAACTTCCTTAATATCTTAGTATAGTATATGAGTGGCTACCTCAAATGGGATATTGTCATATTTAAGTTAGGGTGATATATATTCCTTAGATTTCTTATATGATAGGCATAAAAAAAATTAATGAGTTTTCAACTCTTTTTGTTATTATGTGATTTTTAGTATTTTTCAATGAACTAAAATAAAATCAAAAATTTATCATTGTTTTGAAGAAAATAAAAATAAAAAAATTTATTTAGGGGTGAAATTTTGTCCATCGATTATTTTTTCATGTTTAAAAAAAGAAAAATCATTAATTTCTATTTTTTGAAGTCTCATTTCTTTCAATTTTTATATGGTAAAGTTATTTTACTATAAAGATCACCAAATTATTCTATAAGCTATATAAAATCCTTAGAAATTAGAATATATTTAGAAAAGTATCGCCAAATTTTTTATTGTTGGCATTTTAGGAATCCTTAAGATTCGTCAAAATTTATATACTTTTAAATAAGTATGGATCCTTAAAATTTTCCTTGTTTTTTTCTTTTGTATAGAAAGAGAGATAATCTCAACTTGAGGTCTTATTAGTAAAGAGGGGCAATGAAAATCTTCCATCAAAGTTTAAATCTTCTTCATATTATGTTCATATTCTTTATATATCAACGTATTTGTATTTTGTTTATTTTAGTTGAAATTAATTATAAGTTATATAAGATTTTGGCGTAATATATATTTCATTCATTATTTTTTAGTAAAAGGAGTTTGAGTTAAATGTTGTAAATCAACTCAGTTTTATTAATTAAATTTTCAAACTGGGGAGGTATGTGCTTACCACACAACAATAAGAATAAAAAAGAGCATTAATCATCACAGAGGAAGAAACTAACGTTAGTACCTTGGAACAAGTTTTACAGATCTCCTACTTAGTATCCTTCTTAAAAGGGATTTTTAGGGGGAATCGATAGATCATAAAGAAAAGGGAAGGGAATCAACGCCTCTTAAAATTTTGATATGTGTGAAACAACATGTTTGCATTGAAGTTAACAAGTAAAGAGTGAGCTTAAAATAAAAGGAAAACAAGAGCAACAAACTTATTTCGAAGTATATGGGTTTCGATCTAGTAAAGGGAAGGATACTTGTACGTTGTGTCTATGTCATTTGTCTATATAGTTTAAATTCTTTTCAACCATGGTAGGTTGAGTATAATCATGATTACAAAGATTTGTATCCTAAGATAGTATTAAGCCTATTTTGAATGGTGCAAAGTTATTTCTTACAACTAGCCTAAAAACAAGTACTTGCCCATGGATTTAATGGAGCCAGGTGTAAAGTCATATTAATGCAATAAACATGGCTTTATACTTATGTGAAGGTGTTGTTAATGATGGTCTTTGTGTTAACGTGGTCTTTATTGATTGAGCTTGAATGCAAGTCCTAGGTGAATTTGACAAAATAAATATCCCTTAGCCATAATTTCATAGTTGAAAGTCATCATGTTGTAAAGATACATTATAAATTGTTCACATCAATTGGGTTGTGATCTATTGAAAATGAATGAAAGTTGACTACAGCTAACGTATATTTGATTCTAGATGCATCCCCTTCTCATAATGGGTCCTTTTTTTTCCAAGGAAAATGTCACGTGGAAACCTAAGGGGTCCTTCCACACATTTGTGGATGGCATCCCTAGTAAATTTGTTGGTGTAGACTAGTGCGCATAACCCTAAAGAATTCGAACCGAGCACTTGCTAGCATGGAACTAGACAAATGCTTTACAATATTGGTGACAATCGATTGAGCTAGCCCCTTGAGCTCCTCATGATGGGTTTTAATTGAGAATCTAAAATCCACACTCTAGGAAGTCCAAAGGGTACTTTTGTGTAGATGCTTCAATTGAATGATGCAAGCAATACCTTCTATAATATGGGAATTTCTTGCATGAAAGCAAGTGTGTCTAGAATAAAACATAATATCATTTAGATAAGCAACTGCAAATGATATATTCTACCAAATTCACTCAAGACTTGCACTTGACCCCAACTACATAAATTCACTCGTTCATACCACTAAGACGGTACATTAAAAATAAACATATCACTTTAAAAAAAAATCTTAAAAAACATAATAGCAATGCCCTACTTTTATCAACCAAATAAACTCTCATTAACAAAACTAAAAAGAACTCACCCCACCACAAATTGATAAAACAAAGAAAGAAAAAATATTGCACAATGTTATGAACTAACATATGCATAGGTATCCTTTTGTGGCATTTGCAAAGCTTGTTGGAAAACTAATTCACCCACTAAACTTGTTGGTGAGACTCACATCTATCTTCAATGAACAACCCAACTTTGGGACTT
>Ga0181471_100625_pt1 | contig 10556 bp, 7 predicted proteins | sample InSIn5gowninarea_FD_119083 | JGI IMG/M metagenome (GOLD analysis project Ga0181471, IMG submission 119083) | Clean room microbial communities from NASA Spacecraft Assembly Facility at Jet Propulsion Laboratory, Pasadena, California, USA -... ...
CCAGGTTTACTACCGGACAGGTTTTAGCCATAGATGGCGGTTGGAGTATAAGCGATGGGCAGCTTTCCTAAAATATTATAAGGATGACAACAGCTATCGGAATTGACTTGGGCGGCACTAATATTAAAGGAGTACTGCTGAATGCCACCACCGGGGAGATATTACATCAGGCGGTGCAAGCCACTGAATCAGATTCCATGGGTCGTAATGGACATGGTAGCCATTGGAAACAGGCAGTATTCCAAATGGTTCAGGATCTTAAATCTAAAAGCGCCTATGCCATAGAAGCCATTGGAGTAGCCGCACCCGGTCTTCCCAATAACTCTAATTCGGCCATCCGCAACATGCCGGGTAGGTTGGATGGCTTGGAAAATCTGGTTTGGTCGGAGTTTTTGGGGGAAAAAGAGGTGAGCGCATTGAATGATGCCCATGCTGCCCTCATGGCCGAAGCAAAATTTGGGGTCGGTCAGGGTATTAAAAATATAGTGATGCTTACTCTGGGAACAGGTGTAGGAGGGGGTATATTGATTAATGGAGAATTATACCAGGGCAATTATCAAATGGCCGGCCATTTAGGACACATGACCTTGGATGTAGATAAAGAGGACCCCGGAATTACCGGTATGCCCGGAACCTTGGAAAATGCCATTGGCGATGTTACGGTTTCGATACGTTCTTTCGGAAAATATACATCCACTAAGGCCTTGGTACAGGCTTATTTACAGGGAGAGGCTTTTGCTACTTATGTCTGGCTGAATTCGGTTAGGAAGTTGGCCTTGGGTCTTTGTTCCTTAGGTAATTTACTTTCTCCTGATTTAATTATTCTGGGCGGCGGAATAACCAAAGCCGGCGAGGCATTATATAAGCCTTTAGCCAGTTTTACAGAAGTGTACGAATGGAAAAATTCGGGCAAAAAAAACTCCCATTCAGCAAGCCTATTACAGTGATATAGCCGGAGCGGTAGGCGCTGCCGGATTTGCCATGAACCGGGTATTACAGGGACAGTTGCTATAGTTTTGGCCGCTTTTACTCAAAATACAAGTCTGCATTTTTAAATTTTTAATCTGTAAGCTTATTAATATGGATGTAATTAAGAATTATCTGGATAAATGCCGCCACATAATCGAAGTAGTAGAAAAACAATCAGAAGAAATAAGGACGGCAGCTAGCTGGTTTGCCGAAACAATTCTGGCTGGACGCATGGTACACGTGTTTGGTTCCGGGCACAGCCGGATTATGGTGGAAGAAATGTGGCCCCGGTATGGTTCTTTTCCCGGGTTTAACCCTATCGTGGAACTATCCCTGACTTTTCATAATCTGGTAGTAGGCGCCAACGGACAACGACAAGCGATGTTTTTGGAAAACGTACCGGGTTTGGCCGAAAGAATTTTACGCAATTTTGATTTAAGCCCGCAGGATTCCGCATTGGTCATCTCGTCGAGTGGCTGCAATGTGGTACCCATTGAAATAGCCGAAAATTTTCAAAAGAAAGGCATTAAAGTAGTAGCCCTTATTACCAGTGAGCATTCCGACGGTAGCACCAGTAAAAGAAAGGATGGAAAAAAACTAAGCGATTTTGCGGACTTAATTTTAGATACGGGTGCTCCCGCTGGGGATGCGATGGTATACGTGCCTGGTCTGGATACGCCCGTTGCTCCCGGTTCTACCGTTGGGGGAGCTATATTGGTGAATAGCATTAAAGCCGAAGTTGCTCGTTTGCTTACCGAAGCCGGCCAACCACCTACCGTGTTGAGTGGAGCCGTAATAGTTGGGCCAGAAAGGGCCGTAGAGTTATTCGAAAGTGCCTACGACCAGCACGCCCACCGGTTAGCGGGCTTGTACCAATCGGTTGGAGTTGATTTACCCCTTGAATCATAATGTAAACCAATCTTATTTGATTCCTATAATCTGCTTGAAGTAAGTTATTAATTAAAAATTTAAAAAATAGCTGTGGACTGTCGTCTATGGACTGTGGACTAACTCAAAACCATGCTGAGTTTTATCAATCATCATCAGGTACCCCTACTAACGGAAACCGATATTCTGGTAATTGGAGCCGGTTCAGCCGGTTGTCTGGCAGCTTTAGCCGCTAGCCAATCTGGTAAGTATAAAGTGATGCTGGTAGAAAGATATGGTTTCCCCGGCGGTACCTCCACCCAAATGCTGGATACTTTTTATGGTTTTTTCACCCCTGGGGAGGCACCTAAAAAAATTGTAGCCGGTTTACCTGATACCATCATAAATGAATTAAATAAAACCGGCGATATCTTCTTGCGGCCAAATACCTACGGAGCCGGTACCGGCGTAAACTATAATCCCGAACGCTTGAAACAGGTCTGGGACCAAAAAATTATTCAGGCGGGTATCCGTTTTCTGCTGCACACTACCCTGGTAGATGTAGTAAGGACTGAAGGAGAGAAAATAGGTTGTATATTCTGGAATAAAAGTGGGTTCCACCAGGTAAAAGCCAGAAGAGTAATTGATGCGTCCGGCGACGCTGATTTTTGCCATTTAGCCGGGTACTCTTACGAAGTTGCCGGTGAATTAGAGCCGGCCCAAAGCATGACCACCACTTTCCGGATGTGTAACGTAGACCTGGATAAGTTTAAAAAAGCCGGTGGCAAGCAGATGCTGAATGAAAAAATGAAAACGGCTATCGAAACCGGCAAACATCCGCTGCCCCGCAAAGAAGGCTCGGTTCATGAAATGTGTCAGCCAGGGTGCGTTTCTACCGTGGCGGTAAAAGTGAGCGACCTTCGGGCTTTGCAGGCCGAAGAACTCACCCAGGCAGAAATAGAAGGAAGAAGACAAGCCTTTATCTACGAGGATTTTTTTCGGCAGGAAGTTCCCGGCTACGAAGCTTCCCGGATTATCGGTCTTTCTCACCAGATTGGCGTTCGGGAAACCCGGCGCGTTTACGGCGAATACCGCCTCACGAAAGAAGATTGCTTGTCCGGGTATATGCCCCACGACCGTATTTTTCTTTGCGGCGCCCCCATTGAAGACCATCGGCCGGGTAAAAACGGCGAAGACGAAACTTTCTGGCAGTATATTCCCGACGGTGGGGTGTATGGGGTTCCTTACGGTACTATTGTACCGAAAGGGAGCGAACAGGTGTGGGTAGTAGGCCGTTGTTTTTCGGCCACTCATGATGCCCACGCCTCTTGCCGGTCTATGGCCCAGACCATGTCGATGGGGCAAGCCGCCGGTTTGGCTGCCGTGTTATCTTTAGATACAGATAGGGCCGCCAATAACGTAGATATACCCCAACTGCAGGCAAAACTGCAGCAGGTAGGAGCTATTCTGGATTATCCAGATACTCTGGCCGATACCAGCCGAAATGGTTGGTTGAATAATTTTGCCGTTGACAATACATTAGCCCACTCTCTTTGATAATGAATCCTATGAAACCGGATACTATCCCACCTTTTGTTCGTACGGTACTCGGCGATATAACTCCGGAAGCGATGGGGCTAACGTATTCGCACGAGCATATCATAATAGAGGCAAGTTATCCAACCCTGGGAAATCCATTGTTTCTCCTGAATGATGTAGAAAAAGTAGCCGAGGAATTACACCGTTTTTACGCAGCCGGAGGCCGGACCATGGTCGACACCATGCCGGCAGATTGCGGTAGAAATGTTCTTAAATTGGCAGAAGTGTCCCGCCGGACCGGAGTAAATATTATTGCCCCCACCGGTATTCACCTGGAACAGTATTACCTACCCAATCATTGGCGCTACTCTTATACCGAAGACCAGATAACCGCTTTATTTGTAGCGGATGTAACCATTGGGATTGATGCTCATGATTATAACGGGCCCTATGTGCAGCGGACCCCTCACAAAGCTGGTATGGTAAAACTGGCTACCGGTGACGAGAAAATTACTGCCCACCAGGAAAAAATATTCCACGCGGTAGTAAATACGCACCGAGAAACCGGGGTTCCTATTTTAACCCATACTAATTTCGGCAAACATTCCCTGGAGCAGGCAAAGCTATTCGATAAACTAGGCGCTGATTTAAAACACGTTGTTATTTCGCATGTAGACCGCTACCAGGATATGAACTATAACCGGGAATTGCTGCAAACGGGTGTTAGAGTAGAACTCGATAGTGCCTTTCGCTGGAAAGAGGAAGTGAACTGGACTTATAAATTTCTGGAAGCCTTATTGCCTGATTTTCCGGACCAGATTACCATGGGGATGGATGCGGCTAAAAGTAGTTATTGGCTGTCGTATGGTGGAAAGCCGGGGCTAAATTTCTTATTAACTACTTTTAAAGATGATTTGCAACAGATGGGTTTAGGTAGTTATTACGAAAATATCTTTTTTAAAAATCCGGCTCAGCTTTATGCCTTTTGTTAATAAGGATGCAGGTTTTGGCTTTATAAAATTTAAAGTTTAAGAATAATTAACGAGGGGATAATAGGTAATCATTAGCATAGCTGGCTTTTTTATAAGATTTCAAGTTAAGTTGTTTCATTGCTCAGGTCTTTGTTCTTTTTGTCTTGACACAAAAAGAACCAAAAAAGTCAAGACGATTTTCAACTCGCTGCCGCTCAAACACAAAATCGTCCCCATTTGCACCTGGAACGGCTAATTGTTTCATAGCTGATTGAATATCTGATAATTGGTAAATGATAACTTGTAATTGGTAAAAGAAAGTAAAAGCTCCCCTCCTAAGATTAGGAGGGGCAGGGGTGGTTGAAAAATGTAAGCTAGAAAATTAAAAAAGCAGTAGTTAAAAGAAAAACGCTAGTCGGGACAGCGAGGGCCTTCTAAGGTTTCGGTGCCGTCAGGCATCTCGACAAAAGGAGAGAAGGAAGCTTAGACCGCCCGAGTGTTCCGACGGGGCCTGCCGGCCATAAGGCAAACTGGTTACGGTTCAATCCGCATCAACACCGCTGTTTGGAGACGGGAACCGGCTCTAAGCAACTACGCTGGTATTACTACCTTTTTAATTTCAAGTTTTTTCTGATTAAATAGGTATATTACGTAAGCCCATAATCTCGTTTATGAAACCGCGACTGGAAAAGCTAACTTTAGAGCCTAAATATTCTTTTATACTGCAAAAGGATGTATATCCCTATTATCCAACTCCTTGGCATTACAGCCGATAAGAAAACACAAGTACTGGTTTTGTAAGTTTTTATCATTGGATACGTATTTCTATTTAGTAAAGAGTCAAGAAAAAGTAACAGTTCGCATAGCTTCTGCTATAGCTTTGACTTCTAAGTGAGTTGTTTCATTGCTCAAGTCTTGTTCTTTTTGTCTTGATACAAAAAGAACCAAAAAAATCAAGACGATTTTCAACTCGCTGCCGCTCAAACACAAAATCGTCGGGTTCTGCACCTGGCCAAGGCTGTCTGTTGCATAGTTACCATTGGTAAATGGTAGGTGGTAAATGGTAATTGGGTAGCCAGCTATGCTTTATTCAGCACCGACCGAAGATATTTTAGGTTGGTTACATAGGATTTGTAAAGGTCTGCTCCTCCCGGCAAGGCTCCTTCTATGATTACCCATCCCTCAAAACCCATATTGTCTAAAATCTGCTTCACTCTGGCAAAATCTACTTTCCCTTGGCCTAATAAAAAACCATTCTCTTTGGCGTGAACTTCACAGATGTATTCTTTACCTAGGCGGCTCATTTCTTCGTAAATATCGTAGCCCATTTGAGTGGAATTAGCTACATCGTAATACACCCGCACATTTTTGGAGCCAACGGCCTGTATAATCTTTAAATGGTCATCGGCGCTCAGCCAGGACTCTATGCCCAATATTATCCCGGCTTTTTCAGCTTTGGGTGCTACCTTTTTTAAACGTCGAATAACCTCCTGGATGCCCGCTTCATCGCCTCTGAGGTCTCCTTTACCAAAGAAGGCCAATAGTATTACCTTACAGCCCATGGCTTTCGCTACATCTATGCTGTCACTAACCCATTCTTCCGTTATAGGTTCTGACTTGTAAGGCACATTATTTAATTCCCCGATGGCCAGACTGGATATCTGTACGCCCTGTTTTTTGGCGGCGTCTTTATAAGCTTGCTGCACTTCGGGACGACGGAGATGCATGTTGTTCGCTACCGTTCCTAAACTCACCTGTACTCCATCAAAGCCGATTTTCTTAGCGAATGCCAAAGCTTCCACGTCACTTCCCTTATTTATGGACCAATCGCAGGTACTTATTTTGTATTTTGGCTTGTTGGTAGAAGCAAATACCTCCCACCAGGGAGCGATTGCCGTAAGGCCGGCAAAGGCCGCAGTGCTTTTAATAATTTGACGACGGGAATATAGATTCTGATGGAGCATAAATAGCGAATAATTAGTATTCTTTCGTTTTTCGCAATCTTTAACCAAATAAATATTATTCAAATATGAATAATAATACAGGCTGTTTTTGATGCTTTTTTATCGTTTTATACAAATCTTCTATCACTTGCCATTTAACGCCAAGCACTATTTTAGTAAAATTTAAAAAAGGGCAGCGTGGAAGAAGGTTTAACTTAAGGAAAACAATCCTCATTTCTTTTCATAAGGTTTCTACCTTTAGTTACTATGCGGATTTTGGACGGAGCAAGAAAAGATTTACCTGCTAGGCTACTGATTTCTCAAATAAACAGCTAATCCTCTTAGTAGGCGTTATTCCAGGTTTAGGATAAGTAATAAATAAAACAGCGAAACTACTGCCGGGCAGGAGTTTCGCTGTTTAACCAAAATATAAAAAATAAAATCAGGAAAGATTTTGTCTTTTTAATTCTTTTACGGCGTAGTCCACCGCTCTGGCCGTTAGAGCCATATAGGTTAAGGAAGGATTCTGGCAGGCATTAGAAGTCATGCAGGCACCATCAGTAACAAATACATTCGGGGCTCCCCAAACCTGGTTGTTTGCATTTAATACCGATGATTTAGGGTCTCTTCCCATTCTGGCCGTTCCCATTTCATGTATACCTAAACCCGGTGCCTGGTTATTATCGTGGGCCGTAATATCTTTAAAACCAGCTTGTTCTAACATTTCAGAACCACTGGATAGCAAATCTTTCAGCATATTGGCCTCATTGGCCTTAAATTCACAATCTATTATTAATTGCGGAATACCCCAGGCATCTTTCTTATCCGGACTGAGGGTTACCTTATTTTCATAATAGGGCAAGCATTCTCCCATACCCGTCATTCGGAAGCTCCAGGGGCCAGGTTTAGTTAAAGCTTCTTTAAAATCTGCGCCTATTACTTGGGTTGTTACATTTCCTGTTAAACGCACGCCGCTGCCGGCAAAAGCATAACCCCGAATAAAGTTGCTTTGTTGGTCGTTGCCCACGTTTCTATAGCGGGGTATGTACACACCGGCCGGCCTTCGTCCATAATAATACGAATCCTGCAAACCATCAAACTGGCCGCTGATGCGCCCCCGGTAATTATGGTCCATTAAGTAATGGCCTAATACGCCGCTATCGTTCCCTAAACCATTCGGAAAACGGGCAGAGGTAGAGTTTAAAAGCAGTAAAGTAGAATTGAGGGTACCGGCATTTACAAAAATAATTTTTGCATAGAATTCGGTTTCCTCTTTGGTGTTGGTATCAATTACCCGTACGCCGGTTGCCTTTTGCTTTTGCTCATCATAAATTAGAGAATGCACCACCGAAAAAGGGCGTAAAGTCAAGTTGCCAGTTGCTGTAGCAGCCGGCAGGGTAGCCGAGTTACTGCTAAAATAACCCGCATACGGACAGCCCCGGGCGCAAAGATTCCGGTACTGGCAAGGGCCGCGGCCTTTCAGACCTTTGGTAAGATTGGCAGTGCGGGAAATAATTAAATGCCGGTCTTTATAATTTTTCTCGATACTGCTTTTAAAATGTTTTTCGAGGCAGTTCATTTCCATGGGAGGCAGAAACTCGCCGTCGGGCAAATGCGGAATTCCATCTCGGTTACCGCTGATGCCCACAAACTTTTCGACGTAAGAATACCAGGGGGCAATATCTTTATACCGGATAGGCCAATCCACCGCAATTCCTTGCTTGGCATTGGCTTCAAAGTCCAGGTCGCTCCAGCGCTGGGTCCAGCGGGCCCACAGTAAAGATTTGCCGCCCACCTGATAGCCCCGAATCCAGTCAAAAGGCTTTTCCTGGCTATAAGGATGTTCGTTATCTTTTACAAAGAAATGCTCCGTAGCTTCCTCAAAAGCATAACACCGGCTAACAATCGGGTTTTCTTGTACGGTTTTAAGGGGCAATCGCCCCCGATGCGGAAAATCCCAGGGATTATTATTGGCGGTAGGATAATCTTTTATATGCTCCACGTTGCGTCCGCGCTCCAACACCAGGGTTTTTAAACCTTTTTCGCACAATTCTTTGGCGGCCCAACCACCCGAAATCCCCGAGCCAATCACAATGGCATCATACGTGTTTTCAGCAATACCCTTCGTATTAAGATTCGGAGAACCTTTAGTTTGGTTATTTTGGTTCTCGTTATCTTCCATTACCATATCCCCTAATCATCAAATATTATTGAGAAATTATTTGTTTTTACCAGCCAAAAACCTTTGCAACGTAATCGCGGCTTTTCTTCCACTCTTCTTTTACCGGGTTTACCGGGGGGTTATCAAAAGCTAATTCGATAGCCGCTCTCCCTTTAAAATTTACCTTTTGTAAAGCCGCCGCAATAGCCGGAAAATCGGTTACTCCTTCGCCTACGGCTTCGGTCCATTTACCATCGGCTTTCTGGTCCCGGATATGCAGGTAAACCATTTGTTTGCCGTAGGTATTAATAAACCAAACCGGGTCAACGCCCCCGCGAACCAGCCAGTTAAGGTCCGGCCCCAATTTAATCTCCGGAATTCGAGCTAAGGTTCCTTTTAGATCATGCAGGTTGTTTACTACTTCATAGGTATGGTTATGAAGATTGGCCTGAACCTTATTTTTATCACAAACCTGGAGTATCTTTTTTAATAATTCGGCCTGCGCATCTAATTCCGGTTCCGTTTTAACTCGCTTGGCATCTCCTACCGAAATGCCGAAGGTACTGCCGCCCAGTTGATGTAGGCGTTCCACTACTAGCTCCACATCTTCCAGTATCTGTTGCTGTTTTTCTCGGTTCCACATTTCCCCGTTGTAAGAAGTACCAGTTACCGGTAGCTTGTATTTTTGAATTAATTCCTTCATGCGGGAAACTGCATTGTCATGCTTCAGGTTGGGTTCCATTAGTTCTACCCCTTCTATGCCGGCATATTTAAAATCCTGGAACACTTGTTCCAATACAGGGGTACAATCCCAGTTAGGAGGATATTTGCTGGCATACACCCACAAATGCCCGCTCACCGAAATACCTTTTTTAAAAATATTCTGGCCGAGTAGCTTTTCCGGGTATACACCACCAACCAATGTGGCACCCGCTATAAAAGCACTTGCTTTTAAAAATCCGCGCCGGGAATTATTCTTGTTATTCATATATCCTTGTTTTCCAAGCAAGCTTATTATTTAAAAATATTTTTAAGCCTATTCACGTCCACCCTGTTTTCACTTACAATAGAAAAACGGGTACCATTCTTCGTCTTTTTTTAAATACTAATCGTCATTTACAACCCTCAAAACAAAGGTGATTCTGGTAAGTCAATTAAATTATTAGAGTGCAAACGTTCGTCTACTTACCATTTGCGTTTACCTAAATATAATTTAAAAAAATAGGCTAGCTATAAAGGAGAATGCTAGACATAGGAGGAACTTTCGGCTCTCAACTTTTTATATTTTAGGGGAGGAATCCCGGTAACTTTCTTAAACTGCAGATTAAAATTGGACATATTATTAAACCCGCTTTCATAACAAATCCGCGAAATATTGAATTTATCTTCCAGTAGTAGCTTGCAGGCGTAACCCACTCTCACTTCGTTGAGGTAATGCGAAAAGCTTTTTCTGGTGCAAGCTTTAAACGAACGGCAAAACGACGGAGCCGACATATTTGCTACTTCCGCAGCATTGGCCAGGGATATATCTTTCCGGAAGTTAGTAATAATGTATTCATGCACCTTGGTAATTGGGTCGGTGCCGGCCGGTACGTATTGCTCCACAAATCCGGGACTTACTAAAAGTTGGTATTCTTCGGATAAAGCAAGTAGTTCCAGAATATGTAGTAAATGCGTAATCCGTTTGTATCCGCTTACGTCCAGCATTTCCTGCATGCAATCTGTAATCTGCTGCCGGGTGTTTCCAAGAATTTTAATACCGAATTTAGCTCTGTCAAAAAGTTGATTCACCGAAATCATTTCTGGCAGGTTAAAAAAATCCTTACCCAGAAACTCTTCTCTGAAGTGAATAACTATGGCCTCAGCCGTGAGTGATGGATTACCTTGATAATAAATTGGGTCATTTTGATAAGAATGGGGGAAATTCGGACCTAAAAAAACTAAATCACCATCGGTAAATCTTTCGACATTGTCCCCAACCGTTCGTTGCCCGGAGCTTTTGATAACCAGTACCAGTTCGTATTCCGGATGATAATGCCAAGGAGTTGGATAATAGGGATATACATCCTTTTGCAGTATAAAAGAATATTTAGGCTCTAAAGTTAG
>Ga0181471_100629_pt1 | contig 10524 bp, 3 predicted proteins | sample InSIn5gowninarea_FD_119083 | JGI IMG/M metagenome (GOLD analysis project Ga0181471, IMG submission 119083) | Clean room microbial communities from NASA Spacecraft Assembly Facility at Jet Propulsion Laboratory, Pasadena, California, USA -... ...
GAATTAAATATAAATTAACCAGCATAAAGATAAGTGTATGAGTATTGAAATAGCACGATATCAGTTTCACTCATGGTCAAGAAGAGGCATTCCGTCCAACATTTCCGAGGGAGATGATTTAGGAAGCAATACATCTACTCTGGTTGAAAGGGCTGAAGTACCTGTATCAGTGAAACTGAATGAAAACAGTATTCCCAAGAGCTTTTTATTAATAGGCCCGGGGGATATTATAGGTATTAACCGGGATATGATTATCCGTACGGAGCCCAGAAACTGGATCACTGATGTAGAACCTAATTACCTTGCTTTTGCTGAGTTTTATGATGAAGACTTTCCCTGGCGCTATACACCTGCTGCTCCTGTGGGAGAAAAGTTAAGACCCTGGATAGTATTGCTGGTACTAAAAGAAGATGAGTTTGAAAGGACAAAAACTCTGTTTCCTTTGCCTACTATTAAAATAAAAAACAAAGATGCGCTTCCCCCTTTTGAGGAAACATGGCTTTGGGCACATGTTCATAGCAATGCGAACATTCCTGATTCAGAGCTTTCTGACTATGAAAAATTCCTGCTGTCGCTCAATAAAACTATGAATGATGATCCTGATCAACTTTTCAGCAGGCTTGTTTCACCAAGAAAACTTGATGCAAATACACCATATTATGGATTTATAGTCCCAGCTTTTGAAACAGGAAGGTTGGCAGGCCTGGAACAACCAACGGCAGGAATCAATGCACAAAAAGCATCCTGGGATATCAATGGCGTAGGGGGAGAAATGCCCGTTTACTTTGAATGGTTTTTCAGGACAGGAGACAATGTAGATTTTGAAGCATTGGTAAAACTTCTGGAACCGAGGCCCATGGATCCAAAAGTAGGAATCCGGGACATGGATTGCTCGGCGCCCGGCTTCATCAAAGCAGATGCGACAGGACCAATTCCTGGTACTACTCCGCCTATTATCGGACTCGAAGGAGCTTTAAAATCACCCACCACTGTATCCACTGTTTTTCCTAATCCCCCGGCTTCGAAGGATTTTCAGGTTGAACTTCAGAAAATAGTAAATCTACCTGAAACGATTGCAGCTAATCTTAGCGAAGATCCGATAGTATCTGTCCCTCTTTATGGAAAGAATCACGCAAAGAAGAGCAAGGATGATATAATCTTGTTAGATATTGATAAAAACAACTGGGTGAATGATCTTAACAAAGATCCTAGGACAAGGGTGCCAGCAGGATTTGGAACACTTGTAATTCAAAAGAACCAGGAAACTTTTATGAGAAAAGCCTGGGCACAGGTAGACAAAATAATTGAGGCAAACAGGATAATTAAGGCTACAAGATTTAATATGTCTATTGCTATTAAGTACAGTGAAAAGGTTTTTAGTCAATTAGAACCAACTACCTTATTAGCTATTAGCAATCCTGTGTTGAAGAAGATTATGGGTAGCCCAACTACCGTTTACCATCAGATAAAGGAAAGCCTGTTACCAGCAGCAGTTTTTACAGGAGCATTCAGGAGAATTGTGCGGCCAAATGGTAAAATAGCCAAAAGACTAGGAAGAGGAACAAAATTGAAATACGCCGAGCTTGTTACAAAATTAAATGATGGAACAGTTACAGCCTCTCCTCCTAAACAGACCCCTTCAGGAGTTTTTACTACTGCGACGATAGCAGAAAAAGTATTCCCTTATAAATTTCCTTCCTGGATGGAATGGTTGATTAATTATCGTCTTATTTTATGGATAATCCTTTCTCATACTATTTCTTTTACTGGCTGTAATTACATCAGCATTTCCCTTGTTCCTAGGTTTAGCTGTAGTGGCAACTGGGGCTTATTTTTACTCCAATAATTTAAAGAAGAATAAGGAAGCGGCAAGCCATATCATAGATAATGAAAAAGCGCTAGAGGCTATAAAGGAAGTCCCCCCACGACCATCTTTCACTCTTACACTAAGTGATGAGATAAGTACACCTGGTCCAACAACAGTTCCGGGAAGCTCTGAAAGTGAGGAAGCAAAAAACTTCAGGAAAGCTGCAACAGAATTTAATACTATCTTATCAGTGAAAGCTCCTGAAAAGGTGTTTTTTCCTTTAAACCTTAATAATGCTTATGCAAAGGTAGATAAAGCCATTCACCCTCATACTTCCTTCCCATTCCGATTATCAACCATTGTAAAATTTCCATCTGGTATTTCTTTGAACGTACCTGAGAAAATATTTCCGGCAATGGCCTATCCTGACTTTGAGGAGCCAATGTATAAAAAACTCAGTGATATCTCCAATGAATTGTTATTGCCTAACCTTCATCTAATTCCACCTAATACCATTTCATTGTTAAAGACCAATCAGAAGTTTATAGAGTCTTACTTCATAGGATTAAATCATGAAATGGGACATGAATTACTCTGGCGTGAATACCCAACAGATCAAAGAGGTAGCTACTTCAGGCAGTTCTGGGATGTGAAAGGTATTATAAGGCCGGCAGATGGTAAAAGTGAGGCGGAGTTGGTGGAGGAATACAAGGATATCAAACCCATTCACACATGGACAAGCACCAGTTTATTGGGAAAACATAACAACAGGGATGCAGAGGGGGATGCGGAACAGGTGGTACTTGCATTAAGGGGTGACCTGCTTAAAAGATATCCGAATACAGTTATTTTTGCTCAAAAAGCTATAGCTGGTGAACGTCCGACGGATGATCCTGTAATTGATCTTTCTTTGGATGAGGAGGAGTTCATAAAACATGTAAAATTCCCTCTTTATAAAGCTGACATTAATCCTGATATAAAGTTTTTCGGATTTGACTTAACCGTTGAACAATCCAAGGGAACTGAAAGAACACCAGGCTTCACAGATAATCATGGTTGGTTTTTCATTATCCAGGAAATACCCGGGGAACCTAGATTTGGAATGGATATAGACTTTAATGCAGGAAGCGATGGTCTTACTTGGGATGATCTCTCCTGGAAAAGTTTTGGAAATACAGAGCTGAAATTCATTAAAGAGACTGTTGCTCCCACAATAAACCCATCTGATAATACTCCTCCTAAATGGGGCACACATTCAGCTAACATGGCATATATACTTTTTCAGAAACCTACAATGGTAGCTGTACATTCAAAAGAAATGCTTGAAAACTTATAAATAAAGAAGCCCACCCATTTAGCTATGAGCACTTACAAAGAACAAATACAAAAGATCCAGAAGCTCCGCAATCAAAGAGACCAGCAGGATCAGGAATTGTATTTTACAAAACTTCAGCTTATTAAAACAGAGCAGGCATTAGAAAGGACACTGAAACTTGAAACTCAGCCTGCAGATATACATCAGTTAAATACACTAAGAGAAAAAATCAGCCGGCTTGAACAAAGGATACAAGCACTCAATAGTGAGATCAGCTCGATAGAAACAGTTTTTGAGGACATCAGGAAAGCTGAAAATCAGCTGCAATTCCTACTGAATAAAATTGCCACAGTAGAAGCACAGGTCAGGGAAGCGGGAAAAAATTTGCAGGAAGAGGAAAATAATAATATACCTGACAAGAAACTTATCAAGAAGCTTAATCAATTAGTATCAGAGCTGAATGCGCTGCTATCAGAGCTAAAAGATGCTTTTGCGGCAACAAAGAAGGAGCTGGATACATTAAACAGAAAAAAGGAAGAAGCCTCCCTAAAAAGAGAAAGGCTTGCAACAGAAAAAGGAAGACTAAGCGAAGCTGTATTGCAAAATGAGGAGGAACTCGCAGCCTTGCAGAATCAACAAAATAATGACCGGGACGAGATAGAGCGAAAAAGAGACCAGTTAAAAGATAACCATGAGAGGCAGAAAAAGATCTCTGATACTTTTCATAATAATCTTTCCCGCGAAATAACTCTACTATACCCCAACAGACATCCAAAAAATGTGATCAATTTCCTTGATGACAACATTCCTTTTCTGATGCTACCTGTACGGATAGAGACAAGGTTTATGAACAGGGAGCTTTGGATAAGAATTTACCCCGATGACATTGCTATTCATACCCATGAAAAATTATTAACAGATCAAGAAGTCGAAGAAGGAAAAAAGTATTGGATAAAACTCTTTGGAGCAGAAAAGACAGGAGGATCTGAAAAAGAAGGTCTGAAAAAAAATACGTGGGATAAGATTGCTTCCATTTTTGGCCCTCAACGTTCGGCATGGATTGCAAAACAAACTAAACCCTTAAACTGGAGCTCTGATCTGGCAGGAATTGACACTTCTGAAGAATTAGAGTTTCCTTTAACAGACCAAACTAAAACACATGCATGGAGCAGAGCGCCAAGGACTAAAGTATTGCCTGATAAGTTTGTGGTTATGCTTTACGAAGGCGATACCATTGTACATGAAGAAGTCGGGAACATTATACCAGATCTGCTATTTGTAGGACCCGATCCAATGGAATCAACAACGGCCTTTGAAACCAAAGATGGTAAACTGGTCTTCGGATCTACTTTCGACTGGACCTCCGATTTTGAAAAAGCAGTAAGCCTTGGAATGGGATTTAAAATTCCATTAACAAGTGCTCAGGTGTCAAGGGGATTTGATAAGATCCTTGTCCTGGGAGGATATCTTTCGGCAGATGAAGCAGAAAGCAAAAAGGAGATCGAAGAACTTATTGATAATCACCATTACTCACCTAAAGGTTTTAGTCTGCTGCGTCAGGGAACATCCACTAACAATACAGAGCAGGATGGTTCAGGTTATAGCAAAAATGACTTATTTAATAATACCAGTTATTATGTGGAAACAGGTGACCCTTTATTTGATGAGGCTACTAGTTGCGATGGAAGAAATTTAGCAGAGGCGTTGGGGATAAAGATCGAACCATTACAATATGTTTTAAATAGTAATGCAACAGATTTTAATGAAGCAGTTGCTATGAATAAAGCAATTTATCCGGGAACATTAGGCTATTATTTTGAAACGATGCTAAAGCCTCTGCTGGATGATAGTACTGCTGATGTCCTTCGAAGCTTCTTTACAGAAAATGTTACAGGAAGAGGTTTCTTACCTTCAATCAGAGTAGGAAATCAACCGTATGGTATTTTGTTGACGAGTGATTTTAGTAAATGGAAATGGCAAAGAAGAGAGCGTATTTTTCCTGCGTCATTTTTAAATACACTTTATAATGTCCTGCTTAATTATCAGAATATTTGGGATGCATTAGTTCCTGAATTAATGTACGTAGGAAAACCCGGATTAGATCCCTCTGAAGTATTAATGAATATTTTGGGACTTCAGGCAGGCTCGGTTTCTTTTCATCAACGGGTTGGATACAGCACGGATTATTTAAAGAACCTGGATGATTTTCAATATGGCGGGAGATATTTTAGTGATATTTCAAAAAGCTTCAATCAGAAAAATGATTTATTAAGCTTCTTCAGCTCCTTTGGGTTTGAAACTACAGACGACAAAGGAATGCTAAAAATTCCTCAACTACTAAGGTTGGTTTATCAACATTATCATACCGTCCTTGATGCCGCTAATTTAATAGACAATGTCCCTCTTTCCGAAAAAGAGAAAATCCGCTTTTATGATGAAGCTGCAAAAAAGAATTATATCCATTGGTTAGCAGAGGCCAATTCAATAGATACCTTAGAAAAACAAAACTTTGGAACTGGGAAAACGGCGCCTAACACTTTACTTTATTTAATATTAAGAAGAGCATTGTTACTCCAATTGCACAAAGCCTCTACTTTTTGGTTTAATAAAAATGCCATATCTGTTGAAAATACGTTAAAAGCTGTCAATTTTCATAATATCCGGCCTGAAGGAGACTTGACAAAATGGGAAGTAATGAGAGCAAAAGTAGGAGTAGCTTTGCCTGAGAGTCCAAGGAAAAATAGTACTGTAGCAGATTTTTTGTTGACGAGCGTGGCAGATGAAAATGAACAACAATTTCTTCATGCTGTAAAAGAATCTCTCACGATCCTAACTGATCTTCCTACCGCAAGACTTGAGCGTTGCTTTACCGAACATATTGATTTATGTACATACCGGTTGGACGCATGGCAGAATGCACTCTTTCAACTCCGGTTACAGAAACAAAGAAACACAGGCAAGTACAACAACGGACAAGAGAGAAACACGGGCGTTTACCTGGGAGCTTACGGATGGCTTGAAGACGTTCGTCCTGCAGAAAAGAAAGTAGCGGCGGAACCTATTCCTCCAGCCCTTAAACCAACCAACAATCAGCCTTTGTTTGAATATACAGACAATGGTGGGTTTGTTCATACACCTTCCCTTAATCACGCTTCAGCAGCAGCTGTTTTAAGAGGAGGTTATTTAAGTCATGCCAACTCAGCTAATCCTGATATGCTTTCTGTTAACTTGTCTTCAGAAAGAGTGAGAAGAGCATTATTTGTACTACAGGGAATGAGAAATGGACAAACATTGGAGGCATTACTGGGCTACCAGTTTGAGAGAGGTCTTCATGACCGGGGTTCGGAAAATGATTTGTTGAAAAAGCTGAATCTTTACATTTATGATTTCAGAGATGCATTTCCCCTTTCTCAACATCAAATACATCAACAAGGAACGAATACAACAGAAGAAAGCATTCCTGCATATTCTGTTGTAAACGGGGTGACCCTTGCAGAAAAAACAGGAACATTTCCATTTGGCGCAAGTGGAGATGTATTAAGTGCAACCGCTGCTGAAAGAAGTGCAATCATTGCTGAAAAAGATAAGCTTTCAGATACCCTTGATGCAATAAAGGACCTTCTTCTTGCGGAAAGTACTTATCAAATGGTACAAGGAAATTTTGACAGGTCAGGCGCAGTTTTGAATTCATTGAGAGATGCACAGATTCCTCCGGAATTAGATGTAATCCAAACACCAAGGGGAAGTCAATTTACTTTTACTACTAGAGTAACACTTCACTTTGAACATCTTGATCCGCATGCTCCGGTAAATAATCCATGGCCTACAATCGCAATAACACCACGAGCAAGAATGGAGGCGGGTTTAAATAAATGGTTAGGAGGAATTTTGGGAAACCCTCAGGATATAATTTTTAAAGTAGCACATTTAGCTGTGGAAGGAGATGAGGTAAGCAGTGCGGTAATTTCGCTTAACGCTCTTAATCTTCAGCCTATTGATCTTATTTATATTATTGGCAATGAATTAAACACTGGAGCTAATGAACCGGGACAAGAAGCAAAAACGTCTGCTTCCGAACTGGAAAGCAGGATTGCTTTCTACTACCGCCAAACTCAATCTATAGAAGATTTTGTAATAATCCGGATAGAATTTAAAAAGCCGGAGAGTCAAGCTGGTAAAAAGACACTTGGAGAAGTATTTCCATTACTGAAGGCACTAAAATCTGTAATTACCGACTCAAGATATATTCATGCCGAAGATTTTGATCCTCCTTCCAAAGAAAGCACGGTGGATAAAATGAATCCTAAGGGGCTGGATGCTGGAATGCTTGCAGGAAAAATAGCAGGACTTCATCTTTCCTTCAAGGCCAATCTTGGACTGCTTGATAATCTCCCTATCCTTGCAACAGTTGAAGATAAGGATGGTAATCTAATCAATTTTACTAATCTAAAGGACACATTCACAGCTCTTGAGGTCAATAAAAAAACGTGGACAGATATTTCGTTTACCTTTGATAACGGTGCTTCTGGGCAGTTGCAAAACTTGCTTCTCTCACTTTCTTACTATGGAGTTCAGAATGCCTTTCCAAACGTAACCGAAGGCTTTACGGCAGATGGTAAATTAAAATTGCTTGAACAGGCAAAAGGGGCTGCGAAAAGAGCGCATTTAATGGAAGAAAAAGCAAATGCTTTAATTCTTGAGGGAAATGGTCTTTCTGAGGAAGAAAAAAAGGTAACCAAATTTATAGAGGCCGGGAAAGTATTACTTGGAGATGCATTTAATATCATACCTCTTTTCAACTACAATAATGAAGTAGATATAATTTCTTCAGATAATGATCGGAACCAGCTTTTGAAATTTGCCTCTACCAACCTCAAAATGTCCTTTCCATCAGATGAATGGATACAAAGCATCTCTCATGTAAGGCAAAAAATAGCGAAATGGGAATATGTCCGGACCTTAAGCGAAAGCATTAATGACAATTCTTTGGACCTAAAACCCATTCAACTTCCATATCGGGTAAAAGATACCTGGTTAGCAGTAGAATTTCCAGAAATAGATCAGGTAACAGGCAAGCCATTCAACATTACCCAAGATACTATTTCTGTAATTTGTCATGGTAATAGCGCTTTCACACCAGGTGCAAAACGATGCGGCTTACTAATAGATGACTGGACTGAAATGATCCCGGCGAAGGAAGAAATTACAGGAATTACTTTCAATTATGATCAGCCTAATGCAACACCTCCTCAAACTTTACTGCTTGCTGTAACTCCGGAAGAAAAAGGGCATTGGGAATGGGATGATCTGGTAAGTATTATGAATGACACCTTAGCGAGAGCAAAAAGAAGAGCTGTCGAACCATTGCTTCTTGAGAAGGAAAGCAAACCCGAGGTGAATGTTTTGCTTCCAGCCATTGTATCTGATTTCAGTCAATATGATTTAAATATTTCTTTAGATTATAGATTTAATCTCACAGCTATTCTTGAGCAACTCACTACTTTATCTGTAAGACCGACTACTCCTTAAAGACCCTGAAATATGCCAGAATTTGTTCTATCAAATCTTCTACTTGCCGAATATAGAATTCCCTCTATTACCGGATATAACAGGCTGGAAGCCAGTCCCCGTACTGCTGACTTCAACCGCAGTCTCAAAGCTGAAATAAGGGATCCTTTATGGATGCTTACAAGGCAATGGCAATTTGGGGAATTCCAGGGAGAGGATGCAGCAAGCCCTGTAACTGCTCAAATATTAGCAGGACACACTATAATGGACAGAGTAAGCTTTCCTACAGGCAAGTCTTTCCTTCATGATGAAAATATTCCATTGGAAGTTAAAGTAGAAAGAGAAAGAATAGGCCCAGATTTATTTACGGCTGTACAAATGGGAAGATACTTTATTAAGCTTCTGAAATCACAAGTCCTGTATAGCTTAAAACCTAAGTTTTTGGAGAAATATGAACTGAATTATTTGATAGATGAAAACGATACTGAAGGACAGCAGTTATACTATTCAACAAAAGGTAAAGTTTTTGATGGATACAAATTATATCTGGATGCCATAACAAAAGAGGGGGGAAGTACAACCTCAAAATTTGAAGATTGGGTTAATTCTGAGGCATCAATTGTGAATCCGGATAAAGACAAGCTTAAAACATTGGGAATTTCATTTAGAGAATGGTTTACACGGACTTACAATCAACCTGAAGATGCAACAGATAGTGCGTGGATACCTTCACAATTGGAGTATCAATTTGCTGTAGCATCTCCTCAGCAAGCTGAGTACCCTCAAAAAACACTGGTTGCAGATCAGTATTATGAAGGGCACCTGGATTGGTTTTCTTTTGATTTGAATAACAGGAAACAAATTTCACTTACTGCAGAAATCCCAGCTCCGCCTTCAGTTAAGGAGCATCTATCCTCCTTTATTCCTTCCCCGGTTTCTTTTAAGGGAATGCCTAATCCCAGGTACTGGGCATTAGAGGAAAATCAGACTGATTTTGGAAAAATTGATACATCCACTACAGGCTTGTTACATCTACTTTTTGCCGAATTTGGCCTGATTTATTCCAATGACTGGTTTATGCTGCCATATCCTTTACAAATCAATACTCTATGTGAAATAAAAGGAATTGTAGTAACGGATGTTTTTGGACTACATACTTTAGTAAGGCCGGCAGGAAGAGGTCCGGAAAGTAACTGGCAAAGATGGGCGATATTTCAGCATACAAATAAAAATAATTCATCTGCAGATACTAATCTTTTTTATCTTGCTCCTAGCTTAACCAAATCCCTGGAAGGAGAACCTCTTGAAAAAGTAAATTATTTAAGGGATGAAATGGCCAATATGGTTTGGGCAGTTGAAAATACCGTGCCTTCGCAAGCCGGAAAGGGAGTAAGTGGAAATGAAATGGCTCTGAAAGATCAGCCCGAAATTGCATTTACACCGGCAGGAGTGGCAAAGATTAAATATGTATTAGGAACCACAGTCCCCGATAATTGGATTCCATTTATTCCTGTTCACATGGAAGGAAGTGATACGGAAATAAGACTGCAAAGAGCAAGGATGCCCGGAGCAAAAGGAGCTTTAGGTGTTCTGCTGACAGAAAAACCTGCGCCCTATTTTATTAATGAGGAAGAAGTCCCCCGTGCAGGAATTGCAGTACAACGAGCTTTTCAAAGAACAAGGTGGCTGAATGGGAAGACCTTTCTCTGGATAGGAAGATATAAACAAGCAGGCAGAGGTGAAGGACATAGTAATTTGAAGTTTGATCAGATAGAGGATATTTGATATACGTAATGTGCCTGTTGTATTATCAAATACTAACAACTCCCGCAACCAGTCAATTTTAGGCAAGTGAGAAAGTAGGTTCCGCCGCTACTTTCTTTTCTGCAGGACG
>Ga0181471_100630_pt1 | contig 10510 bp, 13 predicted proteins | sample InSIn5gowninarea_FD_119083 | JGI IMG/M metagenome (GOLD analysis project Ga0181471, IMG submission 119083) | Clean room microbial communities from NASA Spacecraft Assembly Facility at Jet Propulsion Laboratory, Pasadena, California, USA -... ...
TGGCGCTTGACATGGACAGCTCGTGGCTGTTTGGCAACAGCTGCGCGCGACTGAAGCTGCCAAACGGGGTCACCAGCATGGGTTGATGAAGAATGACAAACAAGGCATGGATCCAGAAGTGCATGAGGATGAATGTGGTGCCTTGGCCAATCTTGACGTACTCCTGGAAGTTCTGAGCGCTCATGACGAGCTTCGAATCCAGGTTGTGGTAAATCCAGGTCAGATCAATCTCCATCTGGGCAAGGTCTTTCATCTTGTCTGGGTTTAGATCACTGGGTTGAGTGATATTGTTCAGGACGTCTGAAACGCGGCCATAGAGATGGATGATGGTGATGAAGTGTGAAAAGGGGGCAGGCAGGCCTGAGATGGGAGAGCGGACGGGATCCCGAGTTTTCCTATGTCTATGGTCGTACGTGTTTGTTTCTGCATGCGCAGTACTCAAGTATTCTCTGCCCGAAAGGTCCTAAGGGGAGGTGCTGCAGGTGCTGCCGTCATAGGTACGGTATCAAGTCAATCCCCAGTATCTGTCGACATCCCAAGCCGCTCAGGAGCACGACCCTATGATTTGACCTCGCTCTCCTGTGGTTGTTCATGCATACACTGCCACGTGCTGCTTTTTGTCTGAGGTCCTCTCGTAGCTTGCCTTTAGCCCTCTACCCTAAATGCCGTGATTTACCCTCCACTTAATCCCCCCCCAGTACTCCCCCTAAGAGAAAACCCCACGTTCCCTGCCTTCCGTCTCGGCGCGGCGGACGGCCGTTCCCACCAACCCCCCCAGTCTCCGCAGTCTAGATCCGGCGAACATGGGATTCCTCAAACTCCGTAACGAAAAACCAGTGCGGTATTTGAAGTATTGCATCGGGCGGAGCTTTGCAAAGGGAGTCCTAAACTCTAGACTAGGGTAAAAGGGAAAGAGAGGGCATTTAAGATGGGATCTAAAAGAGAAGTCGAAGGGGGCCAATGGTTGTTAGTTATAAGGAGGAGTCGGTTACTAAGTCATGATGGACTGATGCCCTGATGGTTTTGGGTTCCAAGGGCAATTCAAGTTGGGGGGGAGGAACTCTTGAGCTGAAGCCTATACTCGATTGCAGACTCTGTCTTTGCTAGCTGTAAGGTCAGACCCGAATACAGAAAATCAAGCAAGGGTTGGTGGGAAGAGGGGAAGACAGCCTATAACAGCTGAGACTTGGGATGCGAAGCACCGTGCTTTGGGCACCGGTAGTTGGGGGATTGGGATTTAGTTGCTTGGCTACCTTCCCAATTCATCTGTTGGCTTTGAGCTTGTGTGACTGCCTGGCTGTAGGTCGGGTAGACATGAGCAAGGTTAATAGTGTCAGAGTTCATGATGAAACTGAAGGAAGCGAAGCAAAAATAGGCAAAACCGATCACAAGCGGCAAAGAGATAAAGCGGGCTCAAACCATTGATCTTTCAGCTGCAGATTGAAAGCAAAAGCTCTTCACAAACGAGGCTTAAAGCTGAAACGGCATCGCTTTGTCCTCTTTGTCTACATATTTAACAGCGAGGATGTGTCGATCTTGAGGCTCTTCTCAGCAACGTCAGCTGGACAGGGCCATCTTTGGGTGATGTGTGATGTCCCTGGTGTCAATCAGTGGGGTAGCCTATATCGCACCTCTTATCACTGCGGCTACTGGCGATCCGTACCAGGTAATCGCTGCAAGCCCCATCCCGGACCGACGAGATCTCGACATCATTCAAAACCTCAAGTAATTTGACCCCGCGATATGGTAATCCTACCCCTGCCAATGCTATAAGCCATCATGTCACGATCAAAAGATCCTTCAAAAAAGGAAAATTCAAAATCTCCTTATGTTTCCTAACTTTCAAAGGTCCAGACTTTGCAATGGGTCAAGTCACAGTTCACCCAAAAACCGTCTTCTCACCGAGACATTGGATGACGTCCGGCAGTGGGTGTTGACAACTTGACATATAAGCCCCAAATTCCAGAGCCGGAAAGACGGATAAGAAGGAGAAATAGGAATATATCATATATCAAGTTCCCCACTCTCGGAGACTTAAGAAACAGAATTACCTTTCTATCCTGCACGACATCGGGTCCCTCGAGCGTTTTGAGGAGGCAGAACCGATTCTGGGCTCTGGGCGGCCAAAAATGGTAACCTGCTTGTGGGTGCAAAGATATGTTGGAAGAGAGTGCCGGACCAAGCCGGATGGGTCTTTGTGGAGTTAGCATGTGTCAGTTGAACCGTCCATTGTACATTGTAGAGCACCGGCCGGCACGGTACTTTCCAGCCTACTACATACCTCCCGTTTGTACCCCGTTAAAAGAGGGGTTCAAGGTACATTAGTAGTTTCGCTTGGAAGAACATTAATGACGTCCCTTATTACGCAGTAATTCTCAATCATCGCCGTGAGACCAGGTTCCTACATTGAGGAATGCTAGTAGACGACGGACGTCGACGACATTGTTTAGTTATTTTCCAGGGTTCTGTGCCACACCACCCTCTTTCAGATTCCAAATTCCAGTTCCGGGACCTTTCTAGAATAAGAAGGTGCTTCGGCCTTCAAACAAAGAAAGGCCGGGCGGGAACAAAGGTTTATGCAAAAAGCATAACATCCAGCCCCTGAACGAGTCCATTCATCTCGTTCTGTATGTTTCTGTTGTTGAAGCTGTAGTTGTCTCCCTGCTTGTCATCATCAAGAAAGATAAGGCCAAGTCCAATGTGGCACCATGTTATGTAAGGAAACCCCGCGAAAAGGATCGGTGCCGTCCCTCCGTCTCCGTCCGTTGCCCCTGGAAAAAAAGGATAGAGATCGACAAAGCCGAGTTTCGGGTCCGCGTTTAAGTCGGGGCCGGCTTTAAGGAAACTTTTCTCGGTCTTACGACTCTACGTGGTCGTCGTACAAGGGGACGCCTGGCCAATTTTAGCCCGTATGCACAATTGTCTGGGAAGGTCAAGCAAACATTTGGCACAGACATTGATGTAGGGTTTCATTTCGTCAAATCCCTGCCTGATGAGCCAGCCTTTGAGTCAGTGTAGGTTCCTACTGGTTACCGGCAGTAAGGTCACTGGTGCGTTTGGATGGTGTGGGAGTGAGGACAGGCCCTTGTGTTTCCTGAGGGGAGGGGGGCCCGGGCAACCGGTATGCGAAGCATCAAAAGACGGAGAGAGAGGCCAGAAATAAAATAGACTAGGAGGGGATTCGTATGCATCACCATTGTTGCGTAGTAGTCCGTACTACGCTGGAGTCAGTGGAGTGAGCTACTCAGGTACACAGCCAAGAATACTGATCGACGCGAAGCTGGGATATGCTTGTGCCGAGTCGTAAATTCTACAATGTCGACAAAAGGCCAAGATCTTTGTGGCTTGCACCTACCGCGATGGAATTTCCGCTTTCGAAGTACAACGCCGATAAGGCACACCAAATTCAACAGCGAGAAACAGCCAGATCCAGCGTGCGTACTTCGTAGACGATACGCACCGGGAAAAGGAGGGGTTGTGCTGCGGGTTTTCGATTTGCAAGAAGGGGACCTGTTCATGTCTCGGGGTTTCTTTGCAATACGGGTGGAGCATAATCTGAGACACAAATCAATGGAGCCTCAACTCAACAATGTCACACAATTGTTCCAACTGAGACATGATTTGCATACCGAGTCGGACGCGTTTTTAGTATCTTTATACTACACTAGGGGACTTTTTCTCGCTCTGGCCCCTCGCAGACGCGTCTGAATGCTAGTGACATCATGACATGCCGATCATGGTCAATATGTGAAAACAACGGGCGATTCCTCACGTGTTGTTGGCATTAGTTGTTGCTGAACTATTTGTGATTTGTGATATGAGCCATGTATGCTGTGGAAACTGTGTTTCTTGAGAACCTGCGAAGAAGGGGAAAAAACTGAGGAATAATCGGCATGAAGACGCTGGGACGATGATGTGTTTCTTTTTTGGTAATGATTATGTTCTTGTTGACGATGCTATGATATCCTAGAAAATATGCTACATACAGTACATGTTGCTCTGCTTCGATTAATTATGATCCTCGCGTGAAAAAATGCCCCCTCAAATCCAACCAAATCCCAATCCAAAATAGTCGGTGCCATCCCCAGTATACACATATCCATCGTAAACCATGGTGCCTCATTGCCCTGTTGTCAGGATCAAATGTTGCCCTTCCTGACCCTTTTGTTTTGTGTACAATTCCATCCCAGATCCCCATAGCGCCGGCCTTGACAGAGGCCAAGATGAATAACCACCCTTGTAGGAGTTTGCACTCCTGTCCGTAACCAATATATATCACGAAACTCCCCCATGGTAGACAACCCAAGCTCATCCGCAAGATTGTTAACACACTCGGAACGGGCGTCATGAGCCCTCTACCTTCACCCAGGCTTCATTGCTCCAGTCACCATCCTCTTGTTGAAGTTCACTCCAGTCACCCTCGCTCTTGACATCACTCTCAAGGTAAGAAGTCTTAGCTTTGCTGGAGTCAGAAGTGCTTTGTCTAGCAATCTTCTTTTGTAGTTGCCTTTGTGATGGTGCCCTCCTCTTGACCTTGGCGAGTTCCTCTGTATGTAACCTGGCAGCATCTGGGTGGAACTTGACTCTGCCCTGGCCGGAGATGTGGAGGGCCAAGTGTGTCAGGTAGTTGTCATGCCTGTCGAAGGGCTTGTAGATGTTCTGATCCTCGCAGCATTTGCAGACTGCCTCAATGATCTTCAAGTGCTTACTGTGCGGTGGTTAGTTACTGGGACTGCCTTATTGGGTATGAGTTAATGGAGTATACTTACTTCCGGTGATGTCTGGTGAGATGCTCGCTGCGAGAAAAGGCAGCAGTGCAGCCCTCCCACTGGCAGGGAATGCGTCGCTTCTGAACAGTGGTGGTCTCGACACAAGGAATCATGCCCCTCCTTGGGGGGATGGCTGATTCACTCTTGGAGCTCTTGAGTGTGGGACGAGCCCTCAACCTGGGCTCTCTGTGCACACGAGGCATTGAAGCCACCTGCTGAAGGGCGGCAGACTTCTGTTGTACTGGCCCCAGACCAACTTGCTCTCGGAAGTTGAACATGGGAGGGTGCATCTCCCGCTTGTATACTGGGCGAGCTGCTTGACGCTGGCGATAGCTCAAAGGGCTGTTCTCCAGCATGGGCCAAGCTCCCATGTCTTCTGGGCTGTGGCTGGGCTGCACATAGAATGTTCGGGAAGGAGTGACAAAGTGTGTAGGAGTGAAGGGGTCGTTGAAGACCAGCTCGTTGAACTCCATGTCAGCAGTATGTGTGGGCGTATACTGGTGCAGAAATGAGTTGTCTGGAACCATCATATGCCCAGGACCGTTGTTGCACCTTGTGGGAGTGGACGGTGTATCCATGAATGAAGAATTGGCCGAGCTGAAATCAAAAGACATTCCGCACATTCCCTGAAGCTCCTGTGATGCCACTGACGATGCTGGGCTAAATCCATAGGTGAGGTTGGAGTTCTGAGAGAAGCTGGGGTCGAAGGTGGTCGACTCTGCGTAGAAGGAGGGTGTTGAGCGACCCGATGTAGGTGTGTAGCAAGATGCGTCTGAGAATGAAGAGGCACAAGACTGGCTGCCGAACCCATCAAGAATGTTGCTGTTGTCAATGTTGACCCTCAGGTCCCGTCTTCGAGGCATGGTATCCATGACAGTGAACTGGGAATTAGCAGATGGAGATTTGTTGGAGGATCTGTGTCTGTGAGACGATGAGGAAAGAAGAAGAAACGTTGTTGTAGAAAGGTTGTTGGTATGCGTGTTGAGTGCTGGTATGCTTGTTGTGTCAAGGGTGAATGAAGAAAGGATGTTAGATTTAATATATCTGATTGTGAATGGGGCCTCAAAGACGAAGGGGGAGCCGGCCGAACATATAAGGGAGGTAGGATGGAGATGGTAAGTCGATAGACCCAAGTCCAAGTTAGGCCAGCCACTTCCTCCCTTAGACAAAGTGATTCTGATATATGCAGGTCCGGTACTAGAAACTGAGAGTGATGACAAGCTGCCAGCCAGGAACTACCCAACATGGAATGTAGCACCTTTGCTAGCCGGCGTAGGTCAGACATAAATGGAACTAGCCTTGCCAAAAGGGTAGACTGGGCGAGGTACAAGTCGAGCAGAGCCCCTCTAGGAAGACCCTCAGGGGACCCCAATGCGAGACAGAACGGGCCCGAGTTGGTAGCGTAATCAGGTCCTCGAGTCTCCATGTTGGCATCCGTTGAGAGATCGTCCACATCTCTTGGTGGCTTGCATTGTGTACATGTTTGAGATAAGATGGGGCCCTGACCTCAGGGCCCACTGGTTCGTGCACAATGTGGCCAATGATAACATGGCTCAACGAGGAACACTTGGGACAACACTCATTTATTCCCAAGGACTCGTCTCGTAGAACCCAGGCCAAAGGGGCCTTAACATCAAGAAGGGAATCGGAGTGCCGAGCCAAGCCAGGCCAACTGCAACTAGCCTCGACGGTGACGGTGGCGGCGACAGTAAAAGGTGTGATCGGTACCTTAGGTGCAGGGCACTAGACCCCGGAGAAATAAATGGCCAATACTACCAGCTAAAGCAAGGTACCTTGAGCAGGCCAAGTGTACCCTCATTATGTGTGGAGTGAACAAAAGGGCAGATGTCGCCACTATAAGCAGGTACAAAAAGTGGAACAGCTCAGAGACGGAGGCATACTGCGTATAGAGTAGTGGAATGCGGGTTTGGCTCTCGAATATCAACACTGAGACAGATGAATACCTCACTTCATCCCGAGCGGAAGGGAGCTGCGAAATGGAGAGAGTTCGAGTCTCGTCTCAGGAACACTAGTAGAACTAGTGACGCTGTACTCGTCCCTGGCTTCGAGGAGGAGCCGATAAAGACCGAGGGGGACCAGACCGAAGTCTTAAATGACAAGAGGCTCGTAGAAGGGCAATTGGGATTTGGGCACGCCGTTCAAACCTGAGATAGAATTACATCAACTGGGACCAGCAATGCTCAAGACGGGAGGACTTTTCCAGTCGATGTGATTGGGTCGACGAGAGGTGCCAGCTTCGAGTACGAACTCAGAGATGCTGGGACGGCCAAAAAGCTCCCAATTCCCATCTTGAGTCTTGAGTCGAGCAACTCGGCAACACCGTGCGACAGCCCCAGTCACCGTTGAGGACTTGTCAATTGCGCTAGCGAGCTAGCGTTGCTATTCTCGAATTGCCAGCCAATGATTTGAGACATTTGAGAAGCCAAGCAAGCCTCGCCCTGGGACTTATGCCAGACCTGCAGCTATGATCTGAACTATGTGAACATCATCCGATCTTGGTCCCTCCATTTCCTCTACTACCATGACGACTGCAACTACACTGTAACTACGATCGAGATCCGATGGTCCCTGACCTTGACGGTGCCTGTTTCCCAGGATTGTACAACAGCACTGATGGCTGCCAACCATGTGTTTTCCGGGTTGTTTTGACGCCGCACGGGGCAGTTTCAATTAGGATGGAGCCATCTCTTCCCTGCCCCCAGATCGACCCTTGGTCCGCCCTTGTTCAACCCTTTTGGTGATCTTGGCTGGTACAGTGCGAACCTTAAATGGACACCACTTTGAGAGAGCATCGTGTGTGCACTTTGCATCCCACACATCCCGCTTAGGTAAAGCAAAATCTCAGCAGGCTTGCAAGCCACTCGATGGGAATTGGCAACCACTACAAGACGGACGATGGGAAGCAAACATCGTGGTCCCAGCGCAACGATCCACCCCGCATAGAAGAAAGGCTTCCCAACCTCGCAAGGCCAGTGGTTCAACTCTTCGTCAGGACCGTGCCATCGTTGCCGTGGCAAGTGAACGATCTTGACCGGTGACAATATCCTGTAGGAGACAGGCCAGTTGCTGTTTGCTCCTGGCACACCGAGTTATGCTCAACGATTCAAGATAGTTCAGCAACAAGAGATTAATTAACCTTCTCAGGACCCCTCATGTCAGAGGCGCTCCCTAACTTCTAGTGTCTCTTGTTCCTACCTTAGTTCGGACGATCAGGGACCACAAACCCCAGAGTATTGTCGGTATTGTCCCGCATTCTCTATTCTTAGAGGCAAGGGAAAGACGAAAGCAGCCAAAAGTGAGAGCACCCAGCTGCATCATCGCGGCGCCAGTTACGCTAATTCTTGGGTCCTTGCATCAACCATTAACAGTATCGTTCGATCGCCCAGTGGGGACTGATTGTAAAGGGCAGTTTGAACCAGGGATCACTGGTTCAGAGCCTAGACTTGTATACTAAACGGCTCTTTTCCCTTTCAAACTCCTTCCGTTATGAGATTTCGGGCTTATTGTCGAGGAATACGACGAACGGCTTGCCTCCCAGCTATCGTCTGGTCTGCGCTCTCTCGTACCGCTTTGAGTGCCGCTTACCGTCTCTGGAGTTGCAACGTCCATGCCGTTGGTTCTCGAGAATAAATTCTCAAGCCACGTTTATTTCACTGGACGAACGTCACCTGAACTCTTTGACCACTTTCCACCCAGCTTTGACGGCATAATCCATTCTATTTGTTTGCTCATTCTGTTTCCGTCCGGGGTCTTTCACCGAGTTCAAGGCAAAGTTAAACTTTCTTGTTACCACGATGGCATCATGTATGCACCACCAACATCATGGAAGACTACGGAGGGTCATGCCCTGCATCCAACAACACCAAGTCTTATGCAACGAGATATTCTTGGGTACAATCTCACCCAGGTTGACCCCAGTACGTGGTTCACCACTCTTCAAAAACGGCTGACGCAGGTTCAATGACAAAGTTCCTGGCTCACGTGCCTAAGCATGCACACCGCCTCAAGCCCTGTGTCACATGGAGCACGTTCAGCACTGGCACAGACAGGGCAATCGTTTGTTGCTTCTGACGCAGGTCTGTGAAGAATCGCTTATTTTGGGTCATTGAGTTCTGCGTCTGGCGGTCTGGCGTCCACAACCCTGAATTGTGCCATGGCATCAGCAACTGGACATTGTTTGGTCATGGCGCAACCTCACAGGACCCTGCAGCATCGGCTCAGGTACCTTAACTCTACTAAGCCAGCAGGACTTCTATTTTAGAGGAGGTGTATCCAATGCAGGGCCACCGCTCCATCACTTGCTTGGACCACATGCTGAAGAGCGTCAAGAACGCCACATGATGTACTGCGAACTACGGCAGACATTGGTCGACTGGGTTGGTTTAGTTTCATCTAGTCAGTCTCATAAACAGTATGCATTCTCCTGCCAACTGCTCACACCAGAAGCTGTGGATGACGAGGGGATACTCTGACAGTTTGACATCATTGAGTAGGGTTCTGCAACAACCAACGACCATCACAGCCAGGCACTCGCACAGGCTCACCGTCACCGAGTCCCCAAGCCACACTGAGTCGGGACCGAAACTGTCGACACCGGTCGACCCGCCGGTCTGGTCACCCATACATTGGCTCCGCAGCACGTGCCTCATCTTCGGTCGCCATCACAAAAGATCGCTGCCGAAGCGGTAATGATGGCCTGGTATCATTGACTACACAGTCCGGCGTCAAATTTCCTCCCAAGGTAATTGCTTCGCCAGCCTCTTGCACGTCATGCACTAGTGATTCCATGGCTACCTCATAGACGATTGTAGACGATTGTAGTTCTGCCCCTCTGCCACCCAGATACAGTCATTTTCCAGGATAGCCAGTACCCTGTTTACTACCAGGATCTTACAGCAAACAGAACCAACAGGACACAGGCAAATTGCATCGTTACCTTCATTATCGTCGGGGCTGAAGCCTCTTGAACCGGTCCCACCATCTCGAGTTCGGTGATGAGTCGTTTCCATGAAAGAAATTGAGGTCAATACACCATCATATCCTGTACCACTGTAGATCGTACATTCAACGCCAGTTTTTGTCTTTGTTCCAAGACACCGCACATTTTGGCAGGTAGTACCATGGCCATCATAACCACACCGCATCGCATTCAGCCGCGTGTCCGTTACATTCAGTAGGTGGTCTTCAACGACCGGCTTTGGGCAACGCCACCACAGAGAGAAAAAAGCCACAAAGAAGGTTTGGCCGGACTTCCATCCCGATTCCACGACCAAGAATCTCTTGGCGCACATGGCTCAAACACGTCTTTTCTTTGACAAGGACATGGGATTTCCATGATCTAGCACTCTAAACCGTTTCCACCCCGACAGATTTCGACACCACCCTTCTTACTTCTACTGGTTCGATGATACACAGACAGGGGCAGACATAGCCACCCTCCACAAAAAGCCACATTACGCCCCCAGCTGGTTTCAATGATCTATCCCGCAGGCAACCACAAAGGCGCAAACAACCGTTTTCCCACGTGGTCCATCTTGATATTCCCTTTGACATCTTTGCGCCACGGACCTCGACACCACCCTCATCTTGAGAACAAAAAAAAAGCCATCACACGTGGCCAGCCGTGTTGCCAAGTTTAGCTTCTCTCTTTCCCACGAACTAGATGCCAGTTTGAACATGACCCCCGCCCGCCAGTGTGTACCCTATCAAAAAGCAAGACA
>Ga0181471_100631_pt1 | contig 10504 bp, 9 predicted proteins | sample InSIn5gowninarea_FD_119083 | JGI IMG/M metagenome (GOLD analysis project Ga0181471, IMG submission 119083) | Clean room microbial communities from NASA Spacecraft Assembly Facility at Jet Propulsion Laboratory, Pasadena, California, USA -... ...
AGGGAAATGAATGGAAATGGTTGACGGAGGAAAGTCAGCAATTATTTGAAAGTAAGTCATTTAAAATTTCGAATGTTGCTGACAGAATGGGGCTTAGACTACAGGGAACTGTTTTACAAGTAAAAGAACAAAAGCAACTGGTGTCATCGGCGGTAAGTTTTGGTACATTGCAATTATTACCAAACGGACAATTGATTGTTTTAATGGCTGATCACCAGACAACAGGAGGTTACCCAAGAATAGGTCATGTTATTACAGCACATTTACCAGCCCTGGCGCAAATGAAACCAAATGAAACATTTACTTTTAAAATGGCAGATATTGAAACTGCAGAACAAAAACTGCTTAAACAACATCAATATTTATTGTCGGTACAATGGGCTTCTCAATTTAAATTAGAAAAAATACTACAATGATAACCTGCGATCTTAACTGCGATATGGGTGAGGGTATAGGTAACGATAAAGCAATCATGCCTTTTATAACCTCTGCTAATATAGCCTGTGGTTATCATACAGGTGATGAAACAACCATGCGTGAAACTGTTTTACTTGCAAAAGAGGCAGGAGTCGCCATCGGGGCTCACCCTTCGTTTTTAGACAAAGAAAATTTTGGACGTACTGAAATAAAAGATATTACACCACAACAGCTTTATGAACTGGTGACAGAGCAGATAAGAATATTGGCTAAAATAGCCGAAGGTTGTAGCACTACACTTCATCATGTAAAACCACATGGAGCCCTTTATAATATGGCAGCAAGAGATGCACAGTTAGCTGCGGCAATTGCTCGTGCTGTTTGCGATTTTGATAAAGCACTTGTATTATTTGGATTAAGTGGAAGTTGTTTAATAAGTGAAGCAAAAGCTATAGGTCTTACAACAGCCAGTGAAGTTTTCGCAGACAGAACATACCAGGATGACGGAAGCCTAACACCGCGTACAAAACCAAATGCACTAATTGAAGGTGAAGAACAATCTTTACGACAGGTTTTGCAAATGGTAAAATCGGGAATCGTAACAAGCACTGCAGGAAAAGAAATATCTATTGCGGCTGAAACAATTTGTTTGCACGGTGACGGAAAAACTGCAGTCGTTTTTGCTGAAGCTATCAATAGAAAGCTGAAGGCAGAAGGAGTGCAAATAGCGAAGCCTTAATAGAACCCGTGTGTGAAGTTTTTGAATCGATGCCTTGTGAGTATTTATTTTAATCGGGTTAGGTATTTTTTTCGCAACGGTTACAAATCTCATATTTAAAGCTCAAGCCGCATGGCTTCGTTCTTACAACGGGACTCCTCCCGCTTGTTTCGAAAACTGCTTCGCATGTTTTCGAATGCTTCGCCTTCCCCTGGCACCCTACCCGAGATGTCCCTTTTGTAAGAACTGTTCTTGAAGCGAAAATTAAACTAACCTCAGCAACACTAGGCGAAGCAATTATCTAATCCTGTATTTTTAAATATTACAATGTGAAACCACGCCGTTGTTCGTCGCCCAACAAGCAATTATACTTTGCATTTATAATTGTATGTACTGGAAAATTCCATAAAAGTTACTAGTGTTATGTAAAATGTGAAATGTCAAATGTGAAAAGTCAAATGTGAAAAGTGAAAAGTCAAAAGTCAAAAGTTAAAAATGAAATGTGAAACGACAAGATGAGTAATCAGGCTTTCATGTTTCACTTTTGACGTTTCACTAAGCGACAATTATAAGTTGACTTGACACTAGAGTGAAACTATAAGCTGACTTACGTCTCTCCAGATACAACACGCAAAAAAGTTGCACATTGGTTTGCGGATGAACGTAATGCGACGCAACGATGATCCATTAAAGAACAAATGTCTGTAACCAAAAAAGGTAGAATAGAAGTGTGGCAGAAGATGCTAATAACAGAAATACGATTTGGTATCCAAAGAATTCTATGTATTTTATCACCTCCAAAGTATATCTTACGTGGGCTAACCTTACCACCCACTAATGAAAAAAAACTCCGCAATACTTGGTGCTGCATTTTTAATGGCGACTTCTGCAATTGGTCCGGGTTTTTTGACGCAAACAGCAAAGTTTACTGCTGATCTATCAACCAGTTTTGGCTTTGTTATTTTAATTTCTCTCTTGCTGGATATTGGTGCGCAGGTAAACATTTGGAGGGTAGTTGCAGTTAGTAACAATCGTGCACAGGATATTGCAAATAAAGTATTTCCGGGATTAGGTGTGTTTCTGGCAATACTGATTGGTTTTGGCGGTCTCGTGTTTAACATAGGTAATATTGGTGGTTGCGGGCTTGGGCTTAATGCCTTTGCTAACATTAATACTTCAACTGCAGCTATCATTAGTTGCGTTATTGCTTTAGCCATTTTCTGGTATAAAGAAGCCGGTCGTTTAATGGATAACTTTACAAAAGTTCTTGGCATTTTAATGATACTGTTAACTGTTTACATTGCGTTTGTTTCAAAACCTCCCGTTGCGGAAGCGCTTTACAGAACCATTCTGCCTGAAAAAATTGATACCCTACGGATCATTACTTTAGTTGGCGGAACTGTGGGCGGATACATTTCTTTTGCCGGCGCTCACCGGTTGTTAGATGCAGGCATAGTAGGGGAGGGGGCATTGCCCCAGGTAACAAGAAGCTCTGTTACAGGAATTCTTATAACATCAATAATGCGGTTTGTGTTGTTTTTTGCAGTGTTAGGGGTAGTGTGGCATGGGGCAAAACTTGCTGATAGCAATCCTGCCGGTTCTGCATTTCAGTTTGCTGCGGGCAACCTTGGTTATAAATTTTTTGGTTTTGTTATGTGGTGTGCCGCCATTACATCTGTTGTAGGCGCTTCTTATACGTCTGTTTCGTTTTTTAAAACGCTTCATCCGGCAATTGAAAAATATCAACGAATTATAGTATCCCTGTTTATTATTGCATCAACTGTAATTTTTATTGGTATCGGTAATCCTGTAAGCCTGCTGATAGTTGCTGGTGGTCTTAACGGATTAATTTTGCCAATAGCTCTTTCTGTTATTTTAATTGCATCCGTTAAAAGTAAAATTGTCGGTAACTACAAACATCCTCTTTGGATGCAGATTGTTGGATGGATAATAGTGGTAGTGATGATTTATATGGGGGTAGCAGGTCTAAGTAAGAGTTTTAAGCAGTTGTTGTAGAGTTGATTGTAACTACAAACCGATGCTGAATGCTATCCTTGTATGAGCGCTTTATTAAGCCCTTACTAATAGTGTCTTAGAATGAATTTATTTGTTCAAGTTGGGCTATTAGTTCCAATAAAATTTGCTCTTTAATTAACCATACAATTGAATGATCAATACCGAAATATTCGTGTACAATTCTGTTTCTAAAACCTCTTATTCTTTGCCAATCAATAAAGCTGTATTTATCTCTGATTTCTTGTGGTAATCGGTTTGCAGCTTCACCTATTATTTCAAAATTTCGAACAACTGCATCCAGCGTTTTACTGTCGTTTTTGAACTCCTCAAAATTTAAACCTTCCGTATACTAAATTATTTTATATGCACTGTCAAGCATATCTTTAACGAGAAGCTTAGGGTTACGTTTAGACATATACAATTTCTTGTTCTATAGCATTATAGTATTTGTCTTTAATCCCTTTTCTCGAAACTAAATCAACTTTCCTTTTAAGACGGCTTTCAATGTAATCTGCCAAATCTATAAATTCGACACCAACAGGTCGGTCGAAATCGACTATTATATCTATGTCACTAGAGGTAGTAAAATCATTACGAACTACCGAGCCAAAAAGTCCGATGGTCTCTACATGATACTTTTGACTCAACTCATGCTTCAGTTGCCTTAAACTTTCTTTTATGTCCGCTAGTTGTTCCACTTTTCAAAAATAATAAATTATCGCTGTCAATTTATTGATGAAGCATAAAAATTGGCGGGACCTAAATTCGTTTATATAACTAAAGAGGGGCTATTTAGGTACAAATGCTATAGATTGTACAAGCCAAGTTAATAGTATATAAACCCATTTCTTTCATCTCCCAAAAACGTTATCCTTCTTAATTTTTGCATGAAACGTTACTAACTTACCTATTACTAATACACTCAATCAACTTCTCAACATTTTCTTCTTTGGTTGCCCAGGAAGTTACAATTCTAATTGCTGAGTGATTTTCGTCCACTTTGTACCACGTATAGAAATCGAATTTTTCATGCAATTTTTCCACTAACGCATTAGGAAGTATTGGGAAAATTTGATTGGACTGTGGCGGTATAAAAAAATTGAATCCCCGCACTTTAAAAGCCTCTGCAATCTTTTCCGCTACGGTATTTGAATGCTGTGCTAACTGAAGCCAAAGATCCTTTTGAAACAAGCTTAAAACTTGTATTCCTAAAATTCTGCCTTTAGCTAATAGCGCGCCTTTTTGTTTCAGGTGATATTTAAAACCGGCGTCTAAGCCTTTTTTTATAAAAACAATTGCTTCCCCTAATAAAGCGCCGTTTTTAGTTCCGCCTATGTAAAATACATCCACTAATTGTGCTATTTCAGGTAGCGTTAAATCATTTTCCGCTGATGTAAGAGCCGCTCCAAGTCTCGCTCCGTCCATAAATAAAAGGAGGTTGTTTTGACGGCAAAAGTCGGACAGTTCAGTTAGTTCCGCTTTGGTATATACACTGCCCAGTTCTGTTGCATTTGATATATAAACCATTGCAGGTTTTACCATATGCTCATCATTATGGCTAATAACAGTTTCCCTGATTTCCTGTAGGTCTATTTTGCCATTAATAGAATTTACCAAGTTTACTTTATGCCCGGTAGCTTCAATTGCACCTGTCTCGTGTACTGCAATATGACCAGTGTTGGCAGAAATAACCGATTCATACGGTCTTAAAAGATGACTGATAACAAGTAAATTAGCCTGGGTTCCGCCGGAAGTCAAATAAATTTTTGCGTCGAGATTACCGGTCTTTTCCTGTATTAATGCTTTAGCATGTTCACTATATTCGTCGTCTCCATACCCGCTTTGCTGTTCTAAGTTTGTTTTACCAAGTTGTTCAAGTATATATGGATGTGCACCTTCGCTATAATCGTTCTTAAAACTAATTTTACTCATTACTTGCTATTATTTTAAACAATCACCACTATTAGCGGAGGACGCAAAAGTACTTTTACCTTGTTTAAAAATGTAAAACTTAATTTAAAAACCAATTCCGTAGGTATACGGCGAGAGGTATTCCTTGTTCCCATCGTTCTACAAAATCAGCTAAACGCTTTCATTCTTGATGGTCCAACTGCCTTATTACTTTGCAAGGATTACCTGCTGCAACAACATCTGCAGGTATGTTCTTCGTTACTACACTGCCTGCTCCAATAACGCTTCGGTCTCCGATTGTTACTCCCGGACAAATAATGGAACTTCCTCCAATCCATACATCTTCACCAATTGCAATTGGCTTCGCATATTCAAGTCCCGAAGCTCTTTCTTTACGATTTATTGGATGGGTAGCTGTATACACTTGTACGTTGGGTCCAAACATTGTGCGGCTTCCTATAATCACTTGTGCTACATCCAATACTATGCAATTAAAGTTGAAAAACACTTTTTCACCTATCCTAATATTTGTGCCATAATCGCAGTAAAAAGGTGGCTGCAGCCATAAATCAGCTCCTGCTTGTGGTATCAATTCTTTAAGTATTCGTCTCCTTTCTTCTGTCTGGTCTTCTCTTGTATCGTTAAGCTCCTTAATAAGCAGTCGGGTCTTCAGTCTTTCTGCCGAAAGTTGTTTGTCAAGTGCATCGTATAACTCACCTGCAAGCATTTTTTCTTTTTCTGTTTTCATACTAAAGAAGTTGTAGGACGGCTTTTTGAAGTTCTTGGTAGAAAATTATTTGAGTTTCTTACCGGATAACAGACAATAGTGGGTTATGGCGCGAACCCTTTGGTCTTCCGTTAAATCCTAACCAGGGCGGAAACATTATTGCCTCTGTGCCCAGTTGTCCATATATTTCTCAAATACATCTAAAGGCATTGAACCACCTTGCAGTAAAGCATCATGAAAATTTCTAAGATTAAACTTTGCACCTAACTGTTTTTCATATTTATCGTATAAAAATTATGCAGGCTTTTCTTGAATGCTTGTGATCCCTTATTCTGTAATAAATCATTGTAACGATTATCGCCCTGGCCTGTAGCATTAAGAGGAAATAGCTTCAAATTTTCTTCGGAATAATTGTTGAAAAGCTGATGCAATGCTTTGTTTTCCCCTGAAGTTTGAGCTGAAACGTTTGGGGTATATAAAGTTGAAATACCTGCAAAAAGTAGCATTAAAGGAATAAGGTGTTTTGGTCTTGGAAGCATATCAAAGGGTATCTGTTAAAATTTATTTTTGAACAAGGTTTTCTAAAGGTAACGCAGAAAGGAAAGGTATTGCAACGATAAATTATTTATAGCCTCATGCTATGCAACTAACTGCATTATTTATTCTTATAACCTATCTGAATTTTATTTTTTTGGTTACCGGCTTTTGTTTTTTATGGCGTCATCGTTGCGTCGCATTACGTTCATCCGCATAACATTTGGCATCTTAAGTCTGTGAAGCGCTATGTCTTCCTGAATTTTAGGCGGGTTTTTAGTTTGTGGTTGAAAGAGTTCTTTATAAACTAAGGTAAAGCTGAAAGTAAGATAAAACAGCAGCTTCAATGCAATATGGAGTTATGGCACTATTGATTGTAATGACAAAAATCTAAAAGTTAGGGTTAGTAAGAGTAAGGCAATCAGGCATAGAGCAAGTCCGCTACTTTGCACCTTAAGGTTAAACGAGGTGTGGTTAACATGATGTAGGACAGAAGCCGAATAAAGCTCAAACAATGCGGTGTTTGATTTGGGCTGTTCATGGGAGTTTCATTCTTCGCCTTGTAGTGCATGAATTTCTTCAATAGTAAGTCCTGTACTTTCGACAATGTCAGTTAATGAAAATCCTGACCTCAACATCTTTTTCGCCACCACTTGCAAAGTTGTTTTTGTTGCCTTTTCTGCTGCTCTTTTTGTTGCCAAAGTCAAACGCCCTCTGTCGTCTTGTTCTCGCATTAGCACATAATCATAAGCTTCCAATTCTTCTTTTGTCCAATTGTGTTTGTCAGCATCCTGGTAAGCAAATTTTAAACCCTCGTCCTTTATATTATCAGGAATGACTTCCAGATTTTCGGCATTTTTAATAAAAAAAACCCATTGGTCAACAATGGTGGTAAGTTCCTGAACTGTTTTGTTGAACTTTGGTAACTCTATAAAATTAAACTCAATATCCTTAATAAAATTTTCATTTGTTTCTATGTCCACAATTTTATGTCTGTTAATGTAACTTGAATTCTGAGTCACTTCAAAATCTAAAATGCCAATAAAAAAAGTGGGATTTAGCTTCTCATATTGGTCACCACGCTCGATTTGGGCGGAATAACTTTTTGAGGCGTAATAAAGCACCCGCTTGTCAAAGCCCTCTACTTCTGCTACTTGCATTTCGACAATGTAAGTCTTTTGATTTTGGTCTTTTGCTTTAACGTCCACAATTGTAACTTTTCCGCCTTTGATAGCTGGCAACTGATAAGGTGTCAAAATATCGACATTTACAATTTTATTGTCCTTTTCCAGCAGTAAAACAGCATTCAAAAAAGAAATTAATACTTCTTTTCTGTTTGCGTTTCCAAATATTTTTCGAAACGCAACATCATTTTTTATGTCTACAAATTTCATGGCGTAAAGTTACAAAACTCCGTCAACGATTTTCAGCTCAGACCCTTGCAAAAAAATTGCTACCAAACCTGCTAATATTTGAATATAGATATCCTCTCATTCTATAGCATATTTAAAGTCCTTGTATGTCAATCATTAATTCCTCTTAAATTAAATTAATAGAAATTTCATCTGTTTCTGATATCAATTTATTTGATAAACTGAGTCTGGATGTTCAATTAAAGCAGACTTTTAGTATCCCATTTAGTATAATGTAAAGCAGAATTAGTTAGAATCTATTTGTCCTATTAAAGTGTTGTTTGATCCAGAAAAGGAGTTTCGTCCTCCCTTATAATCATTACATCCTTCATTTGCATCTTAAAAAACGATGAAGAGAGTTACAGAACGTACAAGAGTAACAGTATAAACGACCTTGTGTCTTACTAATTGCAACATGAAAAAAGCTGCGCGTTGGTTTGCCGATGAACGTAATGCGACGCAACGATGATCAATTAAAGAACAAATGCCTGTAACCAAAAAAGGTTGTATAGAAGTGCGACGCAAGGGAAGATCAATTGAAAAACTATCGCCGGTAACCAAAAAAGTTCTTACTAATCCTTACCATTTTACCTGGCTTGCTTCTACTTCTCCCACAACAAAAACGCTTCCGCAGACTAAAATCATGTCTTCTGCATGTGCATGATCAGCAGCTTGTTGCAAAGCTTCGTTTACCGTTGAGAATGTTTTGCCGTGTAAACCAAACTCACTTGCTTTTTGTGCCAGTTCAATTTCGGGAAGGGCTCTTGGTATTTGTGCTTTGGTAAAGTAATAATGGGCGTTTTGAGGAAGCAATGAAAGCACTTTTGTTATGTCTTTATCTTTTACCATGCCTATAACAATATGCAGTTTTTGATAAACACAATGTTCCATTTGTTCTGTTATCTGTTTTATCCCATCTTCATTATGACCTACATCTAAAACGGTATGTGGATTTTGATGAATTACTTCCCAACGTCCATGTAGACCAGTTAGTTTTTTTACGTGTGCAAGTGCATGCTCAAGATGCTTTTCCTCTATTTTCCATTGCTGCCGGGTAAGTATGTGAACAGTTTCTAAGACCGTAAGGAGATTTTTTGTTTGGTATAAGCCGCTAATATCAAGATGATAAGTTTTTCTTTCATCGTTATGCTTGTCTGCAACGGTTACCTGCAACAAGTGACTTTGTTGCTGCCAATCTGCAACCCATCTTTCTTCGTTTGCAATATGTAAGGGCGCATGTAACTCTTTTACTTTTTGGATAAAAACAGGTTCCGTTTCAGGAAGTGTTTCGCCAACAACAACCGGTATATTTTTTTTAATAATGCCGGCTTTTTCACCTGTAATTTCCTGCAGTGTATTGCCAAGCATGTTCATATGGTCGTAGCTAATGTTTGTTATAACAGCCACTTCAGGAGTTATAATATTTGTGCTGTCGAGCCTGCCGCCAAGTCCCACTTCTATAACAGCTATATCAACCTGTTGCTGGGCAAACCAGGTGAAAGCCATAGCAACCGTGATCTCAAAAAAAGAAGGTTCTATTTCTTCGATAATCGGTTTTATGTGCTCAGTAAATTTTATAACAAATGCTTCTTCTACCATTTCGCCATTTACCTTGATTCTTTCACGAAAGTCTTTTAAATGCGGGGAATGTATACAAACCGGTTTTATAACCTGCGGTTTGCATAATTGCTGCAAGCATATGACTGGTAGAACCTTTACCGTTAGTTCCCGCAATGTGAATGCTTTTAAATCGTAGATGAGGATTTTCTAAAGCTTCGCAAAGTTTAATGGTGTTGGTTAGGTCGCTTTTAAAGGCTGCAGAACCTATGCGGCTATACATTGGTAAGCGGTGAAAAAGGTAGTCTATTGTTTGTTGGTAATTGAGCATAAAAAAACCGTAGCCGACAAAGCTACGGTTATGTAAGATTTAATATTGAAAGATTTTTATCCTCGTAGTTTAAAGTCGAAGAGTATCGTGCCTGTTTGTTCATCTTCGTCGCCGGCATTTAGTTTTAGCTGCATGGCTTTACGGGTGGCAATTGAACGAATACCTCCATTTGTTGTGGTGGTACCTCGTGGATTAACTACTGCTGAAATTACATTGCCGTTTTTATCCACACGAATATCAACTGCAACCTTTGCATTTTCATTAAAATCATCCTCAAAGGAAGGTAGTCTTGTAAATCTTCTGCCGCTTAAACCACTTCGGATTCTAACCCCGCTGTTGCCGCTGGATGCATTGCCTTTATAACTATCAGAATTTGGGTTGCCATTGGGGCTACCCTGGTCACCTCTTCCACCGGCTATTCCCTGGTTACGCACTCCATTGTACGAGTCCGCTCCGTTGCCACCGGGTCCGTTTCCTGTACCACCTTTGTAGACAGCTTTAGGTCTTGGGGGGGCAGGCGTGGGGTTAGTTACGGGTTGTGTGTTGGGCTGCGTTCTGGCAGGTGTTGCATTGGCAACCGGTTGAGTATTTACACGCGGCTTAACCGGCGTATTGTTAGGAACTGTTGTATGCTTTACTACCGGTTTCGGATTATTATTTACTACAGGTGCGTCGTCAGCTTCGTTTTCGTCACCTGTTATATTTTCTTCCTGCGGTGGCGCTGGTACTGCTTGGGCTTGTGCCGGAGGCGTATAATTTTCTTCTTCTGCCGCCGATGGTTCACCTGGTACCTGCGGAGCTACATCTCCCAAACCTTCATCACTGTTGCCAAGGTTTACTTCGATGCCTTCATCTATAACCGGTTGGGCTATTTGAGGTAA
>Ga0181471_100351_pt1 | contig 10441 bp, 9 predicted proteins | sample InSIn5gowninarea_FD_119083 | JGI IMG/M metagenome (GOLD analysis project Ga0181471, IMG submission 119083) | Clean room microbial communities from NASA Spacecraft Assembly Facility at Jet Propulsion Laboratory, Pasadena, California, USA -... ...
TATGCACACTAAGTTATGTGGAAACCAAAATGGGAGAAAACCACTTAATACTTTTCTTATATTATACAAAGATTACATTCATTCTCTAGCACCAACTGGGTGGGAGCACCAACACCATGATTTACAGGCACCAACTTGAAGGAATCTCTAACTCCCTGAATTTATAAGCACCGACCTAAAGGAAGATCCAACTCCCTTTTCCTTGCCTCGTCCTGCTGCCCTATATTGATTAATGAATAAATACTACCTTGTTCTGCCTCTGTCACACTTTTCCACAGTCATTATTCACCTGATCATCATCTCTACTTTGCCACTGTCGAACTATGAGGGATGAACTCCGAGGGCCAAACTCTAAGGGCCTAACTCTAAGGGCCAAACTCTGAGGCCAAACTTCGAGGAACGAACTCCAAGGGCCGAACTCTGAGGGTCGAAATCTGAGGGTTGAATTTTGAGGGTTGAACTCCAAGGGTCAGACTCTGAGGGCCAAACTCCAAGGGCTATAGGTCTAGATCAATGGTCATAAACAACCGTGATATTGGAAGTTGTGGACCCCACTTAAACCCAAATGATTTTTCGCTTCAAGTCATTAGATGACATGTGTCCTCGCCAAATATTCATGCTAGATTCTCCTCCAAGTTAATCATTTGTGCACTTCACACTTCTGCATTTACTCACAGTTGTCTGATTGGGATGACTGTTGATATTTTACCAGGTTAATGTTCTTTTACACCTAACATTAAATAGATCAACTAAAAGATAACCAAGCATAGAAACGATACAACAATTTATCCTCCAAAACCCTCATGGGGAAGAAAACCCAGCAGAACTCTGATGACAACAAGAGATGAAGACCATTGATTAGAAATCAACGGTGGATATTGGATAGTTTAGTAGGACGAAAATCTGAAAGGGCGGAGTAGGAGTGTTGGAAGCAGATCCCCAACAATGACGAGATGGACAATCGAGATTAAAACCTGTCGGGATGGGAAGAACCTCTAGCTTGAGCGGAGACATTGAAAGGAATATAATCCATGATGACGAAGTGGGACCCAATGGTCGAATCAAAAACACCAACGGTCAAGAAGGACTAGCGATTGGAGTAAAAGCGGAGTTGTTAAGTCCCAATGACAACTGAGTAGAGTGGAACCCACGATCAGAGGATTTTGGTCGGGAAAGAAGGGTTGAAAGTGGTGACGAGGGGTTGAACCATTGGATTGGACAAAAAAGGCAATAAAAAACATTGTAGATAGATTATGCATTTTAAAGATTCACATGTGTTTATATTCAAATTAGATAGATTATGCATTTTGATCGGGGCATTAATGTCATATAAACACAACAATTATGCATTTTAAAGATTTAAAATTTTGTAATTAAAAGTTTAGTGTGTATATGATTAAAATACGCACCAGTGCGCTATTGTTATATAAAGGCACCAATTACTCACTTTTAAAAAGATTACTCAAATTCCGCATTTAAAATTTTGATGCGCATAAAATTATAATTTTCACCGATTCCCTATTGTTATATAAATGCATCAAATACATAGTTTAAAAAAAGAAACACAAAATTCCATAATTAAAACTTTACACAAAATTTCATTTACATAGGTGTTTGTATATATTTGTTTTCGATGCGTTGTGAAAAGTGTACGGTTGTGTTTTTATTGGTACACTGGTTCATTTGTTAGATGCATAGCACATCTAAGGAAAATATGAATTAATAGCATTATAATCTTAAAAATTACTTTCAAAAGTTTGTTTGAGGTTAGAATGTTATTCAACAATTCAAGGTTGAGGGTATACACTACTAGAAATTCAAGCATATATGTCGTTGTGTATAAACACCCTTGTCGAAGAACCCAACTTGTAAGGTAATTGTAAATGTCTTGAAATGAAAATATTGCATAAGACTTTCTAGATCATGTTCCAACTTCTTTTTTTTTACTGCCACCATCTGACATTTTTTAAACTTGAGTATTTTGAATTTATAGGACTTCCTACTTATTTTTGGAGTTTCAATTCCTTAAAAGCTATTTTCTATTAGATATCAATATGAGTGATGAGGTGTTAGAGAGACCTATAAAAAAATGCTCTCTTCTTGAAAATTTGACCGTGAAATACTATGTAGGGTTTAGTAATTTTAAAATTGTTGTGGTATATATGAAGTATTTATATTTTAGATCCTATGCACAAGGTCAGTGATAGTGATTTTCCCATAACTGGTTAATATCAAAGTACATGTACTTGGTCTTTTCCCATTGAGGTTGGAAATTAATTTTGTGGGGCTCTACTAGAGCTTCATTGTTGGGTAAGTATACAAGCGTGAACAACAAAGATTTAAGTACTTGAAGGGATTTCAACCAAGAACAAGTTGAGAAAATTTAATTTTAATGAAATGAGTATCCATGTGCCTTCTCTCATAACTCTTGGTTTCTTCTTCTAACTCGAAGAACTCTAGATAGAAAGCCTATCTCTTAAGACAACAAGATAAGTGGTATAAAGCTTGAACATTCCACTAAAATCCTTGAAGAAGGTGTATGCAAAGGTATCAAGATTTGATGAGAAGGAAACTGATTTGCTTAAATGCATTCTCATAACTATTTATTTTTTGCAATCAAAGACAATTACTATCCTATATATTATGAATATATCCATGAACAAAGCTTCTTAAAGAAACTATTGGGTTTGCAAACATATTTTGGACAAACTACTCTACTTATAACATAAAATCTTGAGAACCACGATAAAATATGTATTTGCAAATATTCTTGAAGCAATATATGGAACTCTAGCCACAATTGAAGAGAGCAAGTAGGAAGATAGATGATGTTGGGAAACCATCCAACAAAACACCCAAAAATAATGTGATCTTTTGGAATGCAATGAGTGTTGGCTATGTACAAGATAATCATGGTAAAGAGGTCTTCAAATTGTTTTGTGAAATGAAAGGTGTAGGCATTTAACCAAGCTATAGCACCTAAGCTAGTGTTCTTAGGGTATGAGCTAGCTTAACATCTATAGAACAGAACAAACATGTCCATGATGTAATCCTTAATGAAATATATGAGTCTGATGTCTTTGTTGGAGGCGTTGTTGTTGACATGTATGCCAAATGTGGCAATACAGAGGATGCACATGTATTGTATAGGAAGATGTCAAAATGTAATGTGGTCACATGGAATGTGATAATAATGGGGATATTGAAATACAATTCATTTTCTATAGTTGTAGTTGTCACGCAACATCCACTATATGAATCAAGAATATGAATGACAAACCTTATAAAGAGTGTTTAGTGATTACCTCAAACAATGGTGAATATGCTATTCTTGCCACTTGTGGATACAATAAAGGGTATACCAATGCATGCTTTGAGATGTATGCAAGTGTGATGTGTATTTTTTTAGATGACCATTATTATATTATGTTTAAGTGCATATATCCAATTGATGTTAGATTGTAGCTAATGCACAAATAGGGAATGAATGTTTCCTGTAAGTAGGATTACATTTATGCATATTGAAATGTTAAGAAGATGGCATGCATTCATCGTAGAATAGATCATGCTAATTTATATGGTGTGCTTGTTAAGAGTTCGGGTATGGATGACAACATAATAAAATGCAAAGGAAGCTAGGCATAACAGTCAACCTAGTGAAGTAATGACTATAATAATGAATGGATGATCAAGAATGGATGAAATGATCAACTCAACTAACATAATGCACTAATTGCCTAGGTATCATCATAGATGTTGATGGCAGCTATAACACCCCTATTAAAGCACTAGTTTGTAATATACTTGTAAATTTGTAGATGTCCTTTGGTTGAAAACCAACAATATGTAATTGTACAATGATATTATTATCAATAAAATATAGCTTACTATGAACGAGGAAAAAATGTTGAGAAGAGATGGGGGACTATGAATCCATGAGATAGGGGGTGGCATAGAGCTTGTAATAATGGCCTTGGTGGCTTTAAGTTTGTTACTAACCTAATTCTTGACCCTTATGTGTTTATTAATATTCTATAGTAAAGCCTATGTTTGTAACCCTTGGTGGTTTGAGACCTTGACCCTAACCTTCTCATGACTTTGATTATTTTATTATTATTTTCTATTAAGCTTCCGAGTCCTTGTACTTTGGCTTATAGGCTTAATACGTGATTGATGTGATTTGGGTGTCTAGAGTGACCTGCATGGATGAGTTCTAGAGGTATGTGGTGCCCAATTCTCATGTGCCAAAACTCTTCACGCCTTGGTCAATTAGGGGGTCACACACTAGTACAAGGAATCCTAGTTCTACTAGTGGGGTCGCCCACTGGTGTATCTCTTCATTGATAAGTTCACTTGTTATTTATTTTCACACTACTGTATATGGGGTCAAAATTCAACAACTTAATCCGACAGTACGGAAAAAATTGGCCTTACTATCGGATATTACCAATTTAGTTTGAAAAATCTATTTTTTTTTAAAGTGTCCCAATGATCGTTAGATTATCCACATCATCATATTTTTTCAGTTTTTTTAACACATTGAAGGAACCGCCGAAAATTGGACAAAAAATCATTTTTGTCGGTTTTTCCACAAACATGCTATTATTGTCGAAATACCGATGACGTCCAAACTAACCATTGTATATTGACCAAGTCAACCTCTTTGTCTGCATCATCAACAACTCTTTATGTTCAAATTTGTCAAAATTTTGACGACAAAAAATCTATAAAATCATATCTTTTGAGAGTGGTTTCGACATTTTTTCTATACTAACGATAGTTTTTAGAGGTTATAGGGACTATTTTTCATGTGAAAAATAGAGTTATTTTATGTTTTAATTTCATTACAAATAATTGAACTAAAAAGCGTGATTTTTTAATATAATCATCTCTCAAGTTTGGTAAATAAAAATGTCACATAACATTACTCTAGAGGAAAATCAAGCCACAGTTGCTAGATTGTTTACTACATTAGAGCCAAGGAATGATCGGAAATGTTATTGCCCTTGGAATCAATGCAGGGGCTTCAAAAGGAGATAACTTTTACTAAGAACAACCGAAAAAAATTATAGGGAGAATGGATTACTATCTTACCAACATTGGTTTACCAACACCATGTAAACCCTATAAAGGGATTAATATCTTACCAATGTTATATAGGCTAGTCCATTATGATTTTTTTATACAAAGGGTTGTTCTCAAGACCCTATCCATGATTTGATGAGGAACACCCACCTTTTAGGACCTAAAACCTGATTTTATGGCTCTTGGACCAAGCAAAAGGTCCAAAATCACCACGTGGGAGTTGTAAAGGGAATCATTTTTTCTGCAAGTATCATAGGGTGCCTTACCTTATAATTAGAACACATAAGTAACTTGTTGTTAAATGCAAGTAACCCACATAATATTTCATTATTAGTGGTAATTAATAAGTGGTATCTATAGTTAATTAGTGGTAATTAGAGGTTAATAAGGGGTCATGTTTGAAGGATTGTGAGTTATTTAAGGGTAAATGTTCACTTGGTCCTTGCAGAGTCACCTCTTTAAATGTCCCACCTTGCATTCTCATTGCAAAATCAAGGGTGATCCCCTGAAATGAACAAAATACAATAAAAAAACAATTAATTAAACAAAATTATAACCCACGCATGGGCATTGAACCATAGAATAACTTTTGTAGATACCTACATAGGACTTTTAAAACATGATATGTATTGTGATTGGACAAACCACAACTATTATCTTTGTGCATATCCTATAATATTGCTATAAATTTCAACATTACATCCATTTTCAATACAAAGTAAAAGGAGGGTATGAATATCGTCCCTTGGTAAGTTATTTAATATATGCCTTTATATTGAATATTGTATTTGTAAACATTTGTATCATATTATTATTTGTTATATAGGACACTAACATTACTTGATTGTTTATAATTATAAAGGAACGACCCCCTAGGGCACTGTATGAGGAAGATGGCATTGTACAAGCACCTGAGGAACATGCAGCGAATATTGAAGTTTAAGTTAATGATCATTATATGGTAGAATATGATCATGCTAATAACACAATTGAAGATGATGGGACAAATAATTTGATTTAGGACACATTTAGTGTTGGAATGGATAATGGACATGATGACTTTGATGACATTCATGATATACCTCTACTTGAGAGGGAAAGATAATATCTTTATGAAGGCTCCAAAACAACTCTTCTATATGCTATATTATTGTTGGTCAACTTAAAGGTTGTGAATGGTTTGTTGAACACTTGTGTCACGCAAAGCCTAAGGTATGTAATATATTTTGTCACATATACATGATGATAAAGGTTTTGTTTTTTCTTATATGTTTTTTGTTAGTTCATATGTAAATGAAGGATGCATTATGTATGATATTTAACATTCTTTACATTAACCGTTCTTTTGTTTTTATGTTGTATATTGTTATATGAATTTCAATTACTGCCGTTAAATATTATATCTTGCACATACTGATGAAAATATTGGAATGGAGCATCAAGCTTTTGATGCATGTCCTAATGATCATATTATATATTATCGACAATATGCATCCAAAATGGAATGCCTACAATGCCATATCAGTCATTATTGAACCAATCAAGTGACAAAAAAGGTGCCTCACAAGGTTCTTCATTATATTCCCATAATTCCACATTTGAAGCAATTGTTCAGGTGTGAAAGTATTGCACAATTTATGGATAACCATACACGGAATAAAAGTGAAGATGGTGTTATTTGAATTCTTGTAGATGGTTTTGCATTCATAACATAGAGGGAAAATGGTCATGTTTTAAAGAACAACCTCATAATCTTAGACTTTCATTGGCAACTAATGGTGTCAATCCATTTGAAGAGCTCAGATCTATTCAGTCGGTATGGCCTATTTTTGTTATCAATAATAACATTCCTCCATGGATGTCAATAAAGAGGGAGAACATAATGTTGGCAATGATTGTTCCAGGTATTTGTTTACAATATTTTTTTAACGTAACATGTGATCACTTGTCTTATTGTCACTCCATTATCTATTTTATTTTTTTATTTACTCTTTTATATATATATATATGGTAGTAATTATTATTGTATGTTCAATCAATTAGGTAAGTACAAAGTTAAAGATATGAATGTATATATGGAGCCTCTTATTGACGAGCTTCTACATTTATAGAATGTAATCACTATGTATGATGTCTCTAGACCAATAGGTCAAAGGGAATTTCAATTGTATGCAATACTTGTATGGACATATCACGATGCCCCAGGAATAACACATATTTGTCATATTTTATAACGTTAAACTACACTTTAATAGTATTTAACTTCATGAATTTGATACGATGCGTGTTTTTTAATTAATCCCTTCATTATATATACTTAAAATTGATATGTTTAATCCATCTCCTATAGGTCTTCAAACAAAGGGTAAATTTGCATGTCCAATTTGTGGTCCTAAGATGAACTCTTGTCGTTCGAGAAGTTTAGGAAAGGAGATGTTTAATAAGTATAGGCACTTTCTCTCTAACAACCACATGTATCAAACGATTGAAAAACATATTTTCAATGGGAAATAAGAGACTTCACTAAAACCATGAAGAATGACACCTCACCTATAGATGTTGGAATATAATAGAATTTGTCAAGGTGTGGATATCAAATTGTCTATGTGTCATATGTGAAATGATTGTAATTTATACTTTTATTACATTTTGTTTTCTTTAATTGATAATTATTGTTGTAATCTCTTTAATTATGGTTATGCATGAAGGTCGTCAGGGCATTAATGGTCTTCCATGAAGAATGATAAGTTATCCCATACAATTTAGTAGGATGCCCTACTACAAGCACCTTCAAAATGTTCATTTGTTTAATATGATGCATATCAGGAAGAACGTACTAGAAATATTACGGTGAATATTAGATGGGAGTGATAAAGAAAAAATTGTCAAAAATTGTAGTGACATTAAGGAATCCAAACATGCAATGCGAAGTGTCGTTCATGAAAATAGTGATGGAGACCAAAATGTAAGTGTCCTTCCATGGTTATTGACAGAGCAATGAAGCAATGTTTTAAAAGAGGTCATTCGGAAAATTAAATTTCCCACGGGATTTTATTCAAACATAAATAATATCTTAACAAAGAAAGTTGAATTTGGTGGGGTAAAAAATCACGTTTGGCATACTTTAATTAAGGTAATTATTTTGGTATATATATTTCTATATTGGTATACATTGACGTTTTTTTGTTTTTTGTCTACTTTGGGAATAAATAATGATTTTTTTGTTATAGTATGTTCTACCTCTATCTCTCCTAGACAACTATGACAATAATGTCAAACAAGTTATATATGATCTTGGCAAATACATGAGTTAAGTAGTGGAATATATGCAAAGTGGTTGTTAATTCATTGTAGAACTTATATTTGACATGTGTTTTACTTATAATGTTCTATGATACCTTTTTGTTGAAACTTGTGATTTTCTTGCATCATTTGTAGATTGTTTTCATCTAAATAAATTTATAAAGAAGATATAAAGTATTGGAGGAGAGAAATTCATTTCCTAATGTGTGAAATGCAAAAGAATCTACCTCCAACATTTTTCAATGCACAAGAACATTACCTCATACACCTAGTTGAGGAGATTGAAATGTGTGGACCTATACACATAAGGTCAATGTGGATGGTTGAAAGGCACTTGAAATCATTGAAGGCTTTGGTTAGACAAAGATCACATTTTGAGGATTCTATGGTCGAAGGATATATGGTATATCAAACCATGGTGTATAATGGTCAATATCTTCCTAAATTAGTAGCAAATGTGAATGCATATCACATTTGGTATGTCAACTCCATAAACAAATTTGAAGGGAGCACCTATTGGGGCAAGGTAGAATGAGGAAAGTGAAAGGTAATTAGATGATGGAGATTTATAATACATTTGGCTATTAGTTTTTATGTATATAGTTATATGTATTTTGCTTTTATCCTAATTCTTACATGAATTACTATTAAGGTCTACCATGGTAACTAATTATATGTGAATTGATTTATTTTCATATAGTTGGTCAAGAGTGGGATGCACTACATTTATACATTGCAAAAAATATTAATTGGATGAAGGTATGGATTGAATGATGTATACAACGCGATGGTAGGCTATCATGGGAAGGTGTTGGTTCATTGGTTAAATCATCTCATCTTAATAAAGATACCAATGTTACACGGAGGGAAATTGATTTGGCATATGGTTTAAAATATAAAAAGGAAAGCATATATATTCACCCATACCTTTTCACACTTTCCAAGTATAAAATATGTTTATCAATTGAAAAAACATTTTTTACGTGTCTAACATATTTCAATTAAAACACCACAAGGCGTTGTGCAATGATCATAAATTTCACATTAAAAAGTTGGATGAAAAGAAGAAAACTTATAATTGTGGTATAATTGTAGTCTTTCAAGTGACTAATGTTTCCTCTAAAAGTGACAGACATCCAAAAGTCTCTAACAATTGATACTATGGTATTTGAATGATATACTTGAGTGTGACTTTGAACCCTTCAAATTAGTTATGTTCAATGTCAAATGGTACATCTACAAATGAATGAACATGATCTTGATAGAACAATTATTCAACATGATAATAGATTTACCATGGTTAATACAAGGTCGTTTGAGCCATGAACATATCACTATGTTTTTCCAAGACAATGCGAACATGTGTTTTACTCAAAGGCTCTAGGTAGGGGGGGTTGATCATTTGTTGTTATATATGATCCAAGAGGAAGGACTATAAAGTATAATGTAGAAGAAGAAGATGATGCATAGGAGCAAGTATATGTTCCAAATGAAGAAGACAAAGAAGGTGAATCAAACATAGGAGACAATGTTCTAGAAGATGATATGGACGATGATACTATCGAAAATGATGTTGATGATGATGATGATATGGCCAATCCTTTCAATTTTGATTCTAAATTTGATGATACATGAAATGAAGAGTTGGATGAAGAACAAGATCAAGGACATTCAAATGCATGAGGTATGTGATTATATGTATCCTATGATTTACTAATAGAAGTATCAACTTATATGGGTTAATAATTAATTGTTCTTAAGTTTTATGTAATTTTGTATGTATTATGTTGTATGTTTATATTTTAATTGATTTCATTTATTTTCCATTGTATAAAGTAATGGGATTGAGTAATTATCATCGTCGACGTCATCGTCATTTTCATCATCAACATCATCATTGGCATTACCCTCATCCTCATGACCATGAACATCATCGTCATCACCCCCATCATCATTCTCATAATCATCATCATTGTCGTCATATTCATCAGTGTCATTGTCATCATTTTAATCTTCGTCACATTTGTTTTCATCATCATCATCATCATTATCA
>Ga0181471_100643_pt1 | contig 10426 bp, 6 predicted proteins | sample InSIn5gowninarea_FD_119083 | JGI IMG/M metagenome (GOLD analysis project Ga0181471, IMG submission 119083) | Clean room microbial communities from NASA Spacecraft Assembly Facility at Jet Propulsion Laboratory, Pasadena, California, USA -... ...
TTAACCAAATGAGCTTATAGAATTATTATCACATAAAACATTGGTTTCACATGCTAAGGACTATGGTTGTGGGATCTTCGGGCCAGGTGACATGGAAGGTGCCAAGTGGGCTTAACCATGGGCATGATTGGTGCTATGGATGGTATGGAGACACCTGGATGAGGTGGTTGAAACACATAGATGAGATGTGGGTCACATGTCAGTTCCACATGGTCAGTCCTTGTTTATGTGGCAAGGACAAAATGACTAAACCTTAAAAGGGTATACATTCTTATTCAAGACTTAGATTGAGATAAAATTTATATTACTAGAAATATCTTAATGAGCCCAATCCAATGGTGGTATCGTAACATGATTATGAGAACCTTTCGAATTGATGAATTTTGTAACCTTGTCTCCAAAATGATACCATGAAGGTTTTTTTAATTGAATGTAACACCTCCCATTTAGCCTAAAAATCTTCAACATAGTGGGAGGGAGAATTATGGAGTGGTATGAAAGCATCCAGGTTTAACACTTGGACTGGATGGGCCATGAATTTGAAAACTAGAATTAGATCTTAAGGCTCAACGCTAAACTTGACGAGGCGTGCATGCAAATAATTAAAATTCATTTTAATGAGCAATTTGTAATTCTTCTTATACAATCTTTTATATAGTTTAACATATTTTTTAAATCTCACAGAGGTAAGCATGATAATTTTAGCAAAAATGATGATTTCAAATGTGTTGGATGGTATGTGTATACATGTGTTGCATGTTTTTCTTTACTTTCATGGAACGTATACTGATTGTAGAATTCGACTAGAAATTGGTTATAGAATGCATGTGTTGATATCAGAGTTGTGAACTGATAGAAAGATATATTCTAATATGATAAAAAAAAAACAGGATACTTTTAAGCTTTTAGTTTTTTTGGCTCATATTCTTGTTAAAATTTTGATTTCAAACATAGTGATGATATGAATATAAAAATACTAATATGCACTTTTGGTCCTTTGAATATGTCGCTACATCAATTCTACATCCATAGCTAACAACATGTCAACATACATCATACCAACATGTATGGTGTTTGCATGGAAAGGTGAAAAGTGAATTTACTTATTTTCATATAACTAACAACTTGGAGTGTGTGGCGTCACATAAGAAGATCCAATTGCAGCAAGAAGTAAAAGCATAAACAATAGTATGGTATAGCATAGCATGGAAACTATCCATCATGACCAAGAAAGGGAAATTTCCTTTGGAAGATCAAAAACCTTGAGGAGCTTGAAAGCTGAGCTAAAGAGTTGCATGGAAGAAAATAAAAGGCTGGTTAGAAAACAAAAGGAATGGGCAAGGTTAAACACAATGCAACTACAAAACCTATCTTGTACGCAAGGGTTTTTACAATAGGCATCAACCTTTTGAGTTATAGAATAATGTCATGCTGACAAGGCTAGAGAGAAATATCATAGGGTTGGAGAGAAAAGAAAGTCAGTTTCATGTTGGCACTATGTAGAGGAACATTTGCAAAGATATTGTGTGAAAGGAAAATGAAAGAAGAAGATGAAAAATATTTCATGTGAACTCTGGGCACATGAACCTACAACCAGTAATGTTGAAAGAGATGAGGGATAATTCCTTCAAACTCTCTGAAATATTGAAAAGTCCTTCCTGAACTATTTTCGGGATGTCAGAAATTCGAGGTTGATATAAGCCTTGAGGAAAATTTCGACAAAAAAATTGTGCATATGTTGGCAGTGGACACACTGAACACTTAGGTACTGATTTTTTTGTGGGCTAATGAATGATGGGGATGTTTTACCTATCCTTATTATTATTATTGGTTTTTATTCTCTTTTTTCTTTTGATGATTGATTTTGACCATGGGCATGCTACTTTGTATTTTTTTTCATATGTCTTCTACTGTAGTTTTTCTCCATTTTCTTTCTTTCTTCTTGTATTTTGTAGTTGGTATTAGTAATTTTTTGAGTGTGGGAAATGAAAGAATAGGAGCTATGGAGAAGAGATTAACAAAACCTAATCAGAAATGTAAGACCTTGATTAGTCCTATACATATGATAAATGGTAGTGAAAGGTAGACAGAGATGAAAAAAGAGATGGATTGGACCATTCCACATGAAATAAATGTACACTGACATGAAAACTATGAAAATAGTATAAGGGAAGTTCCTTAATTGAAATGTTTGATATACATATACTTGTGTATACGTGTGTGTGTGTTTGCTCTATCTTTTGTGAATATGAGAAAGATGGTAAAATCAACTAAATGTATGAGGATACTAATCGGTCTAAAAGGCCATTAGTTGAGAAAAATCATAGTTGTAATATATTTGATTAATATTTAAAAATGTAATCAGTGTGTGAATGGTATGATTTAAAATTTCTACTTACCATGTTTTAGGTTACACAGTAAGGGTACTTAGTGGATTCCATGTTGTATGGAACACCATTGTGAAAGTGGGAAAGAATGGCCTATTGTGATGATTAGCATTATCAATATGTTAGATTTATGATCGTGATAGTGTTGTGAGTATAACTGAAAATTATAAAGGTTGGAAACTGAGAGCATATGAATAGCATGGATGAGGACACACTACAATTGAATGAAATACTAAGAATTGCAATAGTGGGAATGTCATCAGCCAGTTAGATGCATAAAAAGGATTCAACTAAAAGTGTTGGTGATGACAGCCAAGGTACAACCAAGGTAAGTGAGTAAAGAAGAGTAAGTGGGTGAGAATTCCTTTAGGTAAAGTTGAAAATTATTGTTCAAATTATTGCATTATTTGCATGGATAGTAAGAAAATTTCCTAACCCTAATACAATCTTGCATATTAATGCATTATATTTCATGAATATGTTAATGATGAAATGAATGTATGTGATGCCATTTCATTTTACAAGTCGTTTATGAGAATCATACTTCTAGAAGGATGATTGATTAATGATCTTAAAAATATTATTATTATATGAATGGCATGCTTGGGATAACATGATGAGGTTATCCAATAAGGTCTGTTGTCATGTAAGGGATCTATCATGCCAGTGAGAAATTATGTTTTTAACTATTATTATGCTAATGTGATTATGACATTTATGTTACGTTTATGACAAGCAAATGTTGAATAATGTATCAATGACTATTATAACAACTAACTCAATTGGTTGGTCAAATAATGAGGCACACATGCCTCGAAGTGCTAACATGTGCTAAGAAACCACTCAACGCATATACTTCAACTATTACCACGACCAAAGTTCAAGCTATCCACTTATATACTTGTTAAATAATACCACTTTCCTTATTAGAGGTTTGGGGGAAAATAATATTGCAGTTGATAGAAGACTACCTAAATGGTAGTGCCCACACTCACTGAGTGGTAAGTGAGAGGGGGGGCATAATGTGAGCAATACAAAAATCATGTAAATAAAATTATATCCACAACTGAGTACTTCACTTATTGGTGAAACTACTCATTGAGCTAGACTTAAGGATGGACTTATATGACAAGACAACATGGAGCAATATATTTGGCATTGATTTCTCCCCTTGGTTGTGAGACTACTCAATGAATATATTTAAATATGTATATGGTAGAAGAATGCATGGAGATATGAAAAATGTTCTCCATTGAGTGTTTTCTTTGACTGATAAACCACTTAATGATGTTGGATAAAGACTACATAAAGATAAGTATTAGTTACTAGTTTAAAGAAGTTTCTATTTAAGTTGTGATTTAATATGTCTTAAAGTTTTTATGATTGATCTCATAGGCATAACATGATTTTGTTGTAGGTGAACTAACGAATTGTCCAAATTAAATATATGATTCCAACTATAAGAAACATCAACATAATAGAGTTGAACACCTCAAGAACTAGGCCATTGTAGTGGTGTTGGAAAACTATGATATGCATTGATTTCCATCTTAGATTCCATCACTAATATTATTATTTTATTAAAGTAAGGATGCGATATTGCTTGGTTATGAAAACTTTTCTTTTGGAAGAAAGCCTTTCCAAGGGTTGGATCGCCTGAGGGATAGGAAAGTAGAGAAGGGGATGCCTGAAATTGGAAGGTGTGTGACTATAATAAAGAAAAGAATGACACAAATTGGTTCAAAAAGGTCATGTGAATACTCAATGGGATGAAGCATAAATTGGGAAAGCAATGAAACAAGTTTGTTCCTATGAAAATATTGAAGGCAGTGGATGACATAGATGGACATTGGACGTGGATCATGTTCTAGAATCCACAATTTGAGAGGGACAAGGTGAAACGGAAGCATATGGAACATATTAGGCCACTTGGGAAATGCTTGATTAAATGGGGGTATATTACCCATTATTTTTTTTACTATATAAATGAATGTAAGAGAGTTGTGTATATAATTCTCATTGTTGAAATTTTGTGTGCTAGGTATAAGAACAATTAGTACGATGTTCCCCTAAGGGGGTGGGGTCTATAATAGCTCTTATTCTACCCCTATTATAAATGACATTATGAATTGTAGTTCATGTAAAATAATGTGGAAATCGAGGACATGGGTGAGATGGACGAGGGGACATGGATTTATTGATAGAGGAGGAGTTGCTTGTCTAGATTTTAACCCAAACCATAGCCACGCCATTTATTTACCTACCCATATTCCTAATAAATGAAATAACTTTCTAGGGAAAAACTTAAATTTTTGTACATGTACCTTGCGATGAAGGATGTGCCCATACAATCCATAATCTCATGGGATGTGTTGAGGAAGTCAACATGTAAGAGAGGGTTGTGAAGAAGAGGGATCAAGGAGGGGTTTGAAGGCTATTATTGGCAAAACAAAATGTTTAAACATTGGAAAGGAGAAATTGGGCACAAAGGGAGTTGAAAAATGTTTAGTTTCGCCATGACATGAATGGAATTTAGGTCATTTCTTGAGAAAGTGGAGTGGATAAAAGTGATGTTTGTGCATGCGAATGGAACTATTCAAGAGGATCACATGCCAAAAAAACATTTTCTATGAGATTGGGGCATCACTCCTTGTATTGTAGTGATACCTTATTTGTCTATTACTATTAATATGATCCAGGTGGATGTTGGTGGCCACCCACTTATCCCACTTGGACCCCCACAACTGTCTCTTTCAGTTTTTCAGTTTTCGTAATTGTAGCACAATTTACTATTTTTAGCAGTTTTTCGGGTGCTAAACTTCTGAAGCTGTTTTGAGGCCCTAAACGACATTTTTTGGTGAATTTGGGAGCAAAACAAGTCCATGGACCAATGGTGCTCTTCCCAAAGTTATAGTTTCCAGATAGGTCATTCTAATGAGCTATTATACATGTCAAATGGAGATCGGGTGCCAAAGTTACGACCCAGGGAAGTTGATGTACCAATTTACCCAAACAGGGCCCACAGTTTGGCGTTTCATCCTCTAGGATTAGGTTTTTGGATGTTTAGGGTTTTCCATTGTTTCTCAACAATAAATAGGCCTTCGAGCCTCATTGTAACATAGTTCAGAGGCATGTAGCAGCCACATCTCTTCTTAGAGATAAGCTATGATCACCCTAGCTGGTTTATTTCCATTTATGTTTGTAAGCATATTTCAGTATTTTACATTAATGAAATGAAGTATTATTTCCACTGTATCTCTATGTTTATGGTTATCTCTGTAATTTATTATGTTCCTATTTGAATCCAGATGAGTGGTATCAGAGTGGTCTGCTTTTTCTCTCTTTTTCTTTACATGTCCCCAACAAGGTCGGGATATAAGGAGTTAGGGATTGAACTGGTCGAACCTCTATAAGACCAGCCTTGCAAATCCCAATGGCCTCCCATGGAAGATGAGAAGAAAGATGAGGGGCCAAGAGATCCTATCAAAATCTTGCTCTAAGAATTCCTTGAGCAATAAAGGAATGCTATGATGGACAGCTTTGCGCAGATCCTTCAGCGGCTACCCAGAGGTGACACATTGGCTTCCAAAAGCTACTCTGGAAATGCCACGCCCTTTAAGGTACAAGTTAATTTTGAAATCCCCATCTTCAAGGGTCAAATAGACGCAAATGCCATAGATAAATGGTTAAATCTGCTAGAAGGGTATTTTTCTGTTCATGAATTTTTGAGTCAAGAAAAGATTGCTTCCACTCTTCTCAAAGCATCCCCTTACATCAAAGATTGGTGGGAAACCTACTGCGAGTAGAAGGATGAAAGCACAGGCTCACTATTTTCAGTCGCACCCACTTGGAATTCATTCCGGGATGCCATCAAGGAGCAGTACTACCCTACTAAAAGCTATGACGACAAATACATAAAGTTGACCATGCTATGGTAGGGATGGGACCAAGATGTGTCGGAGTTCACAAACATTTTTCGTACCCTTCACACACAGTTGGGTATCAAGGATTCTAAGTTGCATTTGGTACTCAAATATTGTGGCTACCTACACAGGTACATCTAGGAAGAGATGGAGTTCTTGAACATCTTCTCGCTTGGCACAACGTATCGATACACTGTCAAAATTGAGCAGAAGTTCAAATAGAAGAAGCAAGACTTTGGATCTACAAATCCGAAGACCAAAGGAAAAAGCCAAGGCAGGGTGACCTAAGACAACCCGTCGGAGCCGCAAGAAAAGAACAACACCACGAAGTCAAAGAAGGACATAGGAAAGTGGTGTGAGTTCCATAAGAGCCCCACTCACAGCACAAGTGAGTGTCAGACCAAGAAGTTGCTCGTGGATGAGTTGAAGGCTTTGGAATCAGATGCATGTTCCGACCTGAGTCAGAACCAAAAAAGGGGAATGGGAAAGGGAAGCAGATCATTGATGCAGAGCCTAGTGCCAATGTTGCCACTGCCAAGATACCAAAGGATGAGCCCGAAGATCCAAATGAGGGGGAGTGTATTTTCCACTCACAGATGTGGGTGAAGGGCTCACTGGTACAATTCATTGTTGACAGTGGGAGCAAAAAGAACCTCATTTCAGCAGAGGTCGTGAAGTAGTTGGACCTATCGACTACACCACACTCGCAATTTGATAGGTCCCTATAATACTAGTGATTACCCCATTACTATTATAGTTGTATCCCTTATTAATATTGTTGTGCCCCTATTGTCCCCATATTTGTATTACTGTGCCCCATAGAATCCCTCTATTGTTATTTTTGTGGCTTTATATTATTATTGTTAGGTTGGTTGGGTTATATTGTGACTCCTTAGACTCCTATATATAGAAAGGATGTTTTGTCATTTGAATCATCCAAGAATTTCTCATTTGTGTAATGTAAAGGAGGTTGCCCCCTCGAAGAGGCTGAATTCTAAGGTGTTGATCTATCTTTTCTATCTTTTTGTGCGCTGGTTTCATAACATTTGGTATCAGAGCTTTGGATTCTAGGGTTTCACTGCTCCAAACAGGTCATTGTGGCATTTTCACTACAATTTTTTTTTGCGATGTTTCAGAAGCTAAAAAAAACCCCATTTCAGAAGAAATCGCGCTGAATCTCAGGTCCGAATTTCAGAGCTTTTCACGCTATATTTGCGGAGATACGATCTGAGGAAGTTGGTATTTTTGCAGACTCTTGAATTACATTCCAAACAGGTGACCTGGGGAAAATCGTCATAGCTTTCTTTCTAAACATTGGATTGAAATTCCATAAGAAGGTACAGAAAGAGGATGGACTGTAGTTTCTTGTATATATTTTTTAGAGAAAAAAGTCGAAACAATGACTCGTGGCACGTCATACAAGTTCGCTCTATTGAACTAGTCTAGAATCATGTCACTATGGGAGATTGTGCATAACGCTTTATTAGAGAATCCAATTTGGATCAGACTGGTGGCATTGGAAAGAGGAAGCAGAGGGCTACTACAGGTCACAATTTCAGAACTGGATGATCCAAAGTTATAGAGATACATCAGATTCAATCTCAGACTCCTACAAAGTGAAAAAAGGTGTGTAGTTTTTTAAATTTTTGCGTAAACTTGGTTTGAAAAATTAATTTGAAGGAATTCAAAGGGCATATGAAAGAATTATTATCGGTAATTGATGCCCCGGGAAAAGAAAATGCAAACACCTATTAGGCAACCTGAAAGCTCTAGCATGACTCATGAAGAAGAGGAAGAAATGCAACATGATATATCAAAATTACAAGACCAAGTGCAACAATTGTCTCTTGCACAAAAAGGAACAAAATCCAAGATGGATGGTTTAAAGAAAGATGTAGAAGATAAGATGGATGGTTTAAACAAAGGCATAGAAGCTAAGATGGATTTTTTAAAGAAAGGCGTAGAAGCTAAGATGAATGACATGGAAGCTAAGATGGACGATTTGAAGATAGATTTGAAGACAGACATGGAAGAATTGAAGATAAATATGAATAAGTTGCTACAAGAAATGGTCACTAATGGTCAAAGGGTAGTAAAGGAAATTCATGATGAGAACAAAAGAAATGTTAATCATCATTCGATAGACTCTAATGTTGGATTGAAGACCCACCATATTCAAAAAATCTATATGAGGAAGTTTGATGGGAAGGATCCTGAAACATGGATATTACAGATGGAGCAATTTTTTGATCTCAATAATGTGCAAAACACACAAAAGGTACGTATTGCAACTTTATATTTGGAACCAAATCAGTTTGTATGGTATCAATGGCTTTGCTCTCATAAACAAATTATCACTTGGGCAATTTTTACGGAAGAATTGACAGCACATTATGAGGATACAAAAAGCAACACTTTTTTTAGCCAATTGATAAGTCTCAAACAAAAGGGTTCAATAATGGAGCACATTGAGGAGTTCCAAAAATTGAACATAAGGGTAAAAAATATTCCAGAGGAGCATAGGATTGATGTGTTCATAGGGACTTTAAAGGATAATATCCAACATGATGTTTGCCTTTGGAAACCTAATTCATTAGAGAAGGCATTCAGGTTAGCAAGAAAAATGGAAAGCAAAATTATGGAAACCAGGAAGGATACCACTCACAACTATAAAGATGGAAGTGTTGTTCCCCCTAGCCTTCTACAACCTATAAGGTTGACACCACAAAAATTGGAAGAAAAAAGAGAAAATGGGCTTTGTTATAGTTGTGATAGCAAATACACTAAAGGTCACAAGTGTGCTGAGAAGGAATTATTCTACATAGATTGTGAAGAGGAAGAAGAAAAGGAGCAAGAAGGGTCAAAGGAAGAGAATATACTCCAGGAACAAAGCCTAGATAAAGAAGAAATGAATCTGACCATATCTTGTAATGCATTGGCTGGAATTACCACTCCTCAGACCATCAAGATAGAAGGACAAATCAGGAAGAAAAAGGTAATAGTGTTGATTGATTCAGGAAGTACCCACAATTTTATTCATTGTAAGGTAGCTAAGGAATTGAATTTCTTCCTATATCCAGCACCAAAGTGTCAAGTGATGATTGCAAATGGAGGAATGATAAATTGCTCTGGAAAGTGCCATAATATCAAGCTATCCATGGGAGAATATGAATTGACTAGCCCAATGCTTTCCATTCCAATGGGAGGTGCTGATGTAGTACTAGGAGTCCAATGGCTACAATCCTTGGGTACAATAGCTTTTAATTTTCAAGAACTCTTCATGAATTTTTTTGTGGAAGGAAAGCAAGTTGAATTAAGGGTTATTGCAGGGAAACGGGAAAAGATAATCAGCTCTAATGGTATCACAAAGCTTCTAAAAGAGGAACAAAGACGTGTAATTGCACAATTACGTTCGCTAGATGTTTCCACATTGGAATCGTCTATTTCCCCAGATCTCCAAAAAGTCTTGCACAATCATTCCAAGGTATTTGAGACTCGCAAAGGTCTACCACCTATTCGTGATCATTATCATGCTATTCATCTGATTCCAGGAAGTGTTACTCCAAACATCAGGCCGTACATATATCCCTATGCCCAAAATAGTGAAATTGAACATATGGTTGCAGAAATGCTAGAGGCTGGTATAATTCAACCTAGTCAAAGCTCTTTCTCTGCTCCAGTATTATTGGTGCACAAGAAGGATGGATCATGGTGCATGTGTTCGGATTATAGGGAGCTCAGCAAGCTCACTATTAAAGATAAGTTTCCCATTCCTGTCATTGATGAATTATTGGATGAATTGCATGTATCAATTTACTTCACAAAGTTGGATCTTCGTTCAGGATATCATCAAATCAGAATGAAGACTGAAGACATTCCAAAAACAGCATTTAGAACTCATGAGGGTCATTATGAATGTTTTTTCATGCCTTTTGGCCTTACCAATGCACCTTCTACATTTCAAGTTTGATGAATTCCATTTTCAAACCCTTCCTTAGAAAATTTGTGTTAGTATTTTTTGATGATATACTAATCTACAGCAAGTCTTGGAAGGATCATGTTGAACATGTTGACAGGGTGCTACAACTATTGGAGGAGAAACAATTATATGCAAAA
>Ga0181471_100644_pt1 | contig 10423 bp, 5 predicted proteins | sample InSIn5gowninarea_FD_119083 | JGI IMG/M metagenome (GOLD analysis project Ga0181471, IMG submission 119083) | Clean room microbial communities from NASA Spacecraft Assembly Facility at Jet Propulsion Laboratory, Pasadena, California, USA -... ...
AATAAATAAAATACTTTTTATAAATAAAAATAATAAAATTAATTAAATCATTACAATTTTTATGATAAATAAAAAAAAAAGTTATACTACCCATATCTAAAAAAGACACAATGATTAACGACCTTCCAAATATAGTTAATTGAAAGTCCCTTGAATGATTAATTGCAATTTATCTTTTAAAAAAATAATGGCCTTTTACTATTTTCTATTTTGAATTCAATACATTATTTCGCCATTTTAAATTCATGACATTGCATTATTACAATGCTTTGCTGTATTCAATGTAGTTACAAAATCTAAATACATTATAAAAATTGTTATTTTCATGATTCCAAAATCATTTGTATTTTTATTTTACCAATAAATTAAAATTTTAATTATTAAATGGATTCATCTAACATTATGATTGAGCACTATTCTATGCTTTGCTGTGTTCAATGCAGCCACAAAAACTGAATACATTATAATTGTCATTTTCATGATTTCAAAATCTTTTGTTAATTTTGTTTTCATCAATAATTTTTACTGTTAATTAATAATTTATATCCATAAACAGAAAGTTTCAAGCTTAATCCATTTATTAATATTTTTTTTTTAGTAAATTCATTGTAACTCAACATCAAAGTTTTAATCCATTTATTAATATATTTTTTTGGTAAATTCATTGTAACTCATCATCATTTATGATTTAAAATCACAACTTCCCATTTCCATGTAGTGTTCTCAAATGTAATCTTACTCATCATTCATGATTGAAAATCATAACTGTCTATTTATTTCCTTCTTCGATGTCTTTCTCCTGAATCATTTAGTCAGCTTTATGATTAAACATTATTACTTTGTCGCTTTCAGTAAAGTATCTGAATCATCGAACTAGCTTTATGAGTAAGCGTTATTACTTTACTTAAATGTCGCGTTCAATACAGTCACAAAAATGATTGAACCACAAAAATGGTCTCTTTAATGATCTGAGGATTTTGATTCATGGCTACTCAATCAACAAAATTGTTTGAACCACAAAAATGGTCTCTTTAATGATCTGAGAATTTTGATTCATGGCCACTCTATCACAAAAGTTGTTTGCACCACAATTGTGCTTTTCATAATGAAAGATTCTGATTCATGTTTACTCTTCTGCCTCCCTGCTCCCTGTTGCGAAACCGGTAAAAGTAAAGATTATGATGTTTCCTTTCATTATCAAATATTCTGATTCTCGCCTACCCTTACGCCTCACGGTTGCGAAAAGATAAAACAAGTGACTGACTGCACATAGTTTTAGTGGCCAAATGGATACAGGGCGGTGGATGTGGGGCACCATGCAGTACAGGCACAGTAAATACAGGTTATAGTGCTAAGTTAGGGTATATTAAAACACACGCTTGTACTGATCCCAATGGTATTATAGCGGCAGTTCTGTTTGGTTGTGGTTGACTGTAGCAAAAGTAAAGATCGAAGCCAATAAACCTGGTACTCCCCACTTTGCTCGCACGCCACGCTAACTTCTTGAAAGGAATGCAGATAACAACAAACGCGGCATTTCCTTCGGTCGGTCATGGATGAACGACTTAACTTCCTGCATCATTTGCTTTGGATTTCATTGCATGACAAAGCATCTGATCGTTTCATTCATTCCGCCTTTTCAATTCATTCATGCTACACTGAACCTGAATTTTGCCCGTGAAAGAGTCGGTAGCGGTCAGGTATGACGCACTCCTCCTTAATGAGAACAAAGTGATTACGAAAACAAAGTTATTACGAAAACGCTCTCATCCTAACTTTGTCGCGAAAGATAAGCACCAAGCAGGCAGCATTCAATGCCACCACTGGCAAACGTGTAAACTACACTTTTAAATTGTTGTTGAAATGTTCAAAATTTTCAATTATTAACAATGTTTTTAAATGAATACAAAGATAAACTATGTATCATTATGATCATGGTTTCATCCAATTCAATGTGTGCAAGTAGTTGGATGTTTCTTGACATATAACAATGGGCTCAAGTGATTAATTAGCATGTACATTGTATAATATTTGGCAAGCAAAGTTAAACCTTAGACCAAATTTATTTCATTTTTTTAGTTTTTTCTAAAATTTATTCATTTGTTATGTGATTGGTGGGATAAGAGCTATGTTATCCTTGGTTTCTGAAGCCCTAGGGAAAGTGGTGAAGTAACGACACATTATACTTTGTCAGTGTATTGCATTCTCCTCAGGTTGGGTTTTATGTAGTTCCTGTATAACACGAGTAATGGTAGTAGTGGAGAATGAAGCATTAACCAATGTGGCACCTTGCATGTCTAGGTTTTGTGGGTTATTAGTGCAGGGTTGATAGGGGTTACATTTTATACGTAATCTTGCATGTTAAACTTTTCAATGCAAATCTGGATCATTTATGACCCTCCCACAATAATCATTTCAGATCTGCAATTGAAGTGCCCATTATATTCCTTCTTCGAGTTGCAAGTGCTCACTTCATCCATTTATCCACTCATGGGTTAGAAGGTCAAGTTCAAGTGAAATGGGAGAGGGGACCTAGATTCATCGATTGAGTGAGTGAACTCACCCTATGGCACAACTCCTACCACGAACATTTGAATCTGGGTTATGCTCACTCTAGAACTACCCACACTGATTCCAAAGTAAGAATTTGTTGATTTGAGCCATTGATTTATTGATCTAAGAGGTAGGGCAATTGCATTCTACATGGGTAAATAAGGAAGGATTTTCATTGTTCCACAAGGAAACCCATACAAATATATTTGGCCACTATAAGGTTAACAAGTTTGGTTTTCCCAAGGAGATCTTGCTTATCAAAATCTAACCTTAGTAGCACTACCTAGAATGGATTTGATGTATGTTGACTTCATTGTGAGGAAGGAACTTATGAAGTGTAGGCACACCCTCAATTGGAATGGTCATCTGTATGCTTAGGAAAAATTAAGATGCACACGGATTCCAATTGAGTTAATTGGATTTCAAGTTCTCATGCTTGTGATAATTGGACATTAGGAATGCAGATAAGAGAGGGGAAAAGGGTGTCAAGCCTCTAAAATTTCATAGCAGTGTGGGAAAAAGTAATTATTGACTACCTTTTTATTGACGTGGGAAAAAATCCCATGCCGATAAGGGGAGATAAGCCCAATCGCAAGCCCCAAATTAGACAAGATTTCATTTGGAATGACTAACTCCAATTGGATTATGGACATGTTACCAACTACACAAATGTTTCTTCCTGAAGGACAACTTGGTTGCTCCCCTAAAAGGGAGACTTTGGTGAGGGTTTCTAAATTCCTAAATGCATTTCTAATCTAATATGTTGATGTAGTCCTATCTAAGTTAGTTCCTACTCTAGCAAGTAATAGAACATGATTGCAGTGAATGAAATAAAATCAACGTAAAAATAAATGAAATTTATATTAAATAGTGATCCTCTCCCATTTATACATGCAAGATTTACATTCATTGCAAATACTTTCCAAATAAAAGAAACCTAACAAGTCCTCACAACCAAAGCACCCACAACCAACCCATATACATCATACTAAGTAATTGAACATATCATGTGTTAACCAACATGACATAAACAATTTTAATGTCACATCACAATAGCATGGATTAGCAGTGAATAAGCCTTGTCTTTATTCATCTCAAATTATATCATTACATGAGAAGTGAGAATAGAAAAGGCCCTTTATACATAATGAGAGGTATAATATATAGGTGAGGGTGATCTCCCTTGAGTTACCCCAAAGAGACTCGTGACCTTCCACCTTCTTTGACCTTTCAACTACTCCTAGATGACCTTTGGCTTGCCCTAATTAAATAAAATAAAATTAAAATTAATGCTCAAGGTCTTTTGTATTTTAGTAGTGAATTTTGAGTTCCAAGATTTTGTCTCATCCCAGATTTGTCCTTTTGTGGTGGCTCTTGAATTTCACAATTTTGTCCTCCTTTGTCTAGGAATTTGCACCAAGCTTTGCACTTGTTGTAAATTCTCGTAACTTTGGGGAAGACTAATAGCTCAGGATTTGCCTCACAATCTATTCCAATCACAAGCATTTGTTTAACTAAGATTGTAGTTTCACTATTGTAGTCTTGCAACGTTCTTTTTTGGAAAGATGGTATATGTTTTTGCAATCCCATCTTTTTTAGTTATATTTTAGTGGTTCTAAAACCTTGTTAGCCTGGATCACATCATTATTGTCTCGAGTAGGAGGCATGAAAAAGTCATTGTCTTGGAGGATTTGTCCTCTAACATTCCCCTTCTTCCTAAACATTTATTACAAAATGCCAAGGAATTCCTTTTCACGAGGAGTCATATTTTGGAATTGTGTTAGAATCCCTTAAATGACTTTCCTGGAATGAACAATTGAACCTCCTCATCTTTGGCCAAGCTAATTTGTGGTTTTGCAACATTTGTCTTTCTTTTGAGCCTTTGACAAAGACATTGTCTTGCAAATAAAACAAAGACACAAATATGAGAAGAATCTTATTTAATATTAATATCCTTAATCCAAATCTAATCATGCCACACAGTTAGACAATAAATGTAATTAAAGATTGAATTGTCACTCCTTCCTATGAATATGTATTTAATGATTCTTGATGATGGAAGTTTGCTCAATAATGATTTTGAGGATTTGACCTTATAGACATATTAATATGATCAGTAAGTATTTGGGAACAAATCCCACTTCAACCCTTTGCAACAAATTTTTAATTTTCGAGATTTTATCTTTTTTTTCCAATTTTCGAGGATAAGGGGCATTGATCCCTAAAATTAAAAATTGAGACCTCACTAACTTGGTATTTATTTTTATATTTACAAATAAACATTGTAATCCAGTGTTAGCATTGATGTGGAATTTTTAGGATTTATTTATTTTTTCAAAATTTTCTAAAATTAAAGCTCACAAACCTTAAATTTAGTCCCTTTTGAAATTAGATGATCAAATCAACTTATTTTATTATGAAATTTTGAACATGATTAATTGACTTCTCCAGGAAGCTTATTCTTATTTTTTCAGAAATTTAAAACTATCTTTCTAATTTTTATAGATTTTTCAACTTTAGTGCCACAATTTACCTTAATGAGAAAAATGATTTTAAAATTGTTTGCAATTGAAAAATGAACTTAAATTCTTTACATATGATTGTATTTTAATTTATTTTATAGAGAAATAAATACAAAATTAATATTTCCCTTGAAGAGAATGAATTTGTTAGATTTTCCACTGTCATAAATTTCAATTGTTTTTTTGTAATTTTGAAAATTTTAAAAATGAATTTAATGAGAGAAATTAGGGAGAATCTGTATCTATTCATTTGAATCATCATGGAGGTCATATAAAAAATTTCAAGTGTTTTTTACTTAATATGAATGAAGATATTGAAATTTGTTCCCTAAAAACCCAAAGTGACATCTTTAAAAAATTTAAAAATTGTGCAAAGGGACAAACAATTTTTTAAAGCTTGTACCTATGAATTTATGGATAATAAGATCCAATAAATAAATTCCCTAGTTTTTTTTCTCTCCAGTTTTGAAATAATTGAAATTTTGCCTCTCCCTTCACTAATGGCGAGGTTAAATGAGGTAGTAAAATGGGGAGAAGTTAAAATCAACCTTCCCCTACCCCAAACAGAGGGTTAAGGTCTTAATGGATCTATATTTTTTTAAACTCCAAGCTTGCAGAAAAATTTTAAGTGAAAAGGCTTTGGGATGGCCAAATTATGCCCAAAATGGATTTGAAACCCCATCTTCCAAGCAATAAATCCACTCCCAAGCTTAAAAATTCATGCCTCCCTTGATTATTGAATATAAATAAGTATAATAATTATATACTTGTTCATGAATGAATCCTAATAGGTTCAATAAGATAAGCTTTCAATACCCCTTGATAAAAGATACTGAATGGTGAAAAAATGGTGGAAAATGGATGAAAATTGAGCTAATAACCTCTTCCTTAAACTTTCTGCTTTGTGGTGCTTCAGGTTTGATGTTAATGGATAATCAATAAGAACCCCAACTTCTGAAATTCCCTTCCATTCACTCCAAAAAGTTGTAAAACCTATGTTTGTAAGGAGAAAAATGAAAAATTTTAATAAAAAAATATAGTAATTTCCCTCATCAAATCCGAATGGGAACCTCTTACACTCCTACATCATTAAATATAATATGGCCAAAGAAAATTCAAAACCATATTACAAACCTTGCACTAGCTTTCCCTCTTCATCATTAGTTTTATGACACCTTTACATGGTTTTGTAAGACAATGATTGGAGCATCTTTTACTAAACTCCTTCCACCAAATCGAATTCCTTATTCTCTTTGTATTTTCATGAGTTTTAACATAGGGAAATGGGAAAAATTAGTAGGAGATGAGAGTGAATGTGTGAGACAACGTCATGAAAACTGTAGCATTCCACCAAATCGAATTCCTCATTTTTTTTTTGTTGTCTTTTCATGAGTTTTAACATAGGAAAAGGGGATAAAATAGTAGGAGATGAGAGTGAATATGTGAGATAACATCATGAAACTTTAGCATTCTCCTAACTTAATTTTTTTACATTTCAAACAGGAGGTTTCAAATAATGTTTGATTGCAAGCTAAGGGAAGTAACTTTAAGTGTAAAGATTGAAATTTTACTCAATTGTTTCACCTCCCTACATTATTACTTACTTAAAATGAAATTTCAAACCACATTGTATTGAAAACTAAGGGTAGAAACCATGATGACATCCAAAACCACTTTCTTAACTTTCATGTTTGTATATGATACATCAATAGAGATCTATATCCAAAGCTTTAGGACATCAATAGCACTATGACAATAGCATACATTTACCTTAGTGTAACATTAAGTAACTTATCTCACATGCATCTTCTACACCCATCAATGGAGCACTATATTCTAATTTCTTAACTCTAGGAGATTGAAAGCACTATGGAGACTAAGATACATGTTAAGGGAATTAAATACACTAAGATAAATGGGTGGTAACTCTTCATGAAACCAATTGAATTCTATGTTGAAGGCTCTATGAGATTAAGGGCACTATGGAGACTAGCATATAAGTTAAGAGGCATTAATGCACTAAAATAAATGGGTGGTAACTCTTCATGAAATAAATGGAGTGTTATATTGAAGTTTATATGAGATTGATATCACTAATACAAGTAGAATACAAGTTAAACCAATTCCTCTCCACTTCATCAAACCACAGTAACTTTAAAACCTCCATTAACTTGTTTTGACATTAGTTTACCTCCAAGGTGAATTTGTGGGTGAACTCCTTTCTCCTCTTTCCTCATGCACTTATATTAGGATTAATCATGATAATACACCTTATTAATCCCACACTTAAATAAATTTAAGGCGTTTAGGTACATTTCTAATGTTTTACTTGGGAAAAATGCCACAATTAATGCCAGTTAATAAGCTAGCACTAGAAATAATGTATCTTGATGATTCCTTAGCCAATTTGAAAGTTTGATATCTCATTGGAAAGGTATTTTGAAGAGGGATTATATGATACATATGAGGAAATCATTTTGTAATTCAAAATCCAATTTAATCCTCAAGCAAAAATACCTTCATCGAATGTGCACTCTAGGACATGCTTATGTTAAGAAGCTAGTTAAATGTCTGATGCATTATTTGATTTCTTCCATGAATTACGGCACATTATAAATAATATAAATTCATATAATATAATTATGCAACTCATCTCCAAATCCATCAAACCTTCATGCCCATGTCCTCAAATATTGACTATCCTAAGCAGTCACCATCATGTCTTTCTAGGGGAGATTCATCACATTTCACCAGTTGCTCATCATTTCAGTTCATCATCATTGTCAAGATTCATAAAAGGGAAACTCATATACTTGTCATGACATAAACCATTATAACTCCATTAATTAAATCCTAGATCAACTATCTTAGTTATTGAATGTTCGATAATTAATGGGTAGTTCAAAACAATAATTCTCTCATCATAGCATGGAATAAGTTAAATCATACCTTGCTCACCATTCTCCATAAAGTATACACACTATGATCACAAACCTAATGACAAGGGTGTGATGACCACATCACCTCATGGTGAAAAGAGCACGTGAACACAACTTCTTATCATCAGACTTACTTATGGTTAGGGTCTTCCAAAAAAGTCTTATGTCTTTAATGTCAGCTCCAAGTACATCCTAAATTTCCATGTGCTTCCATGGCCTTTAGGTCAAACATTGGATAAGGTTACTCCTCCATCCATGCACTAGAAGATTCATTAAATTCACATGGACTAGTCAGCAACCAACAAAGTCACTCCTTATCAATCAGGGAACACTAACGTTGGGAATCCAACTCATATAATTTCATTTGAGCACTTCCCTAAAAATTGGGGTGTCACGGTCATCCTACCCCAATAGGAAGGATCCAAAAACCTTAAGTATCCATTCATAGAAATCATCTAAAAAACCTCATCGAAATTATTTCCTGCATGATTAAGTTCACTTATTATCTGTTGCTACTTCCATCTTCTAGATCTTAACAGGCCCATGGTTGATCTCCAAAATCATTTCCTTCTAATCCTCCATGTCACCTGCCCATCAACAAAAGTTAAGAAATCAAGAATTTATGAATACCAATCAAAACAAATGAGCAAGGAGATGCAACATAATTAAAAGAGGCACATTAAAGAAAAGGGAATCCACCATATGATAGAATCAAACCATTGAGTAACATCACCATCACTAGCTTAGCACTTGATCGCATGTAATAAAACAAGTCCTTTCAATAGATGCATTCAAAACTATCCATAAGTCAATTCAATAAGTAATTCATTAAGCACAATTCATCAATCAACTTACAAGATGTGTCATTAAAGCATAAGCCATCAAAAGGAGCAATAAGCAAATCATTGTAGTGACCAAAGAATGCAATCTATCTATCAAATCCTTCATCATGAAATGAATCCTTAAAAAAGATCAAACATTAATATCATCATAGATTCACATCAAATAACATTATCCCCCAAAGATAGACATCAAACCCATATAGAGAGACAACAAATATATTCATTCAAGGTGAGCAAAACTCTAACATGAAATGCATTCTCATCATATCAGGAGCATCAATCAATATAAAAGATAGGCATGAGGAGTGAATCCTCATTCAATGTAGGAATTACATCTCAACAAACCTTTTTCAAACATCAATAAGACCATCATAGATATGATCATTATCATCCAATGTCACAAAAAGGATCACTTATCAAGCAAACTCATCTTATAAAGCTAGATTAAACTAAAAGAGACATACTCAATTAGATACAAGCCAAAGGGTATCAGGATCAAACCATTAATAAGCAATAGGACATGCAAATAATCCCAAGATCCCTTAACATGAAAGATAGCTAGTCAAGTAAGGCCATAGCTCCATATTATCAAGCCATGAAAAGATAAATAATTTAGACCAATCATCATTAAATTCATTAATGGAAACCCCAAAGGATAGGCATCTTAGACATAGGGTTGGGGTAGGATTGTATATAGTAGTAGAATTAATCCAAATAATTCAATGGGTACCCATTCGATTTTTCCCAAGGAGATCAAAATTATAAGGAGGATGTTGTGGCCACAATGCTTTCATCAACAAATTCAATTAAATTATTGTAGTAAATTTTTTGAAACTAGTTTGTATTCATAAGACTTGGAATTCTATTACATATAATTACTATTTTGGAATTTGATTCATATAATGACTATTATGATGGGTAACATTTAGGAAGTCCTTGGCAATGATTTAGACTTGGGATACACTTAGCTATTAATATTGCTACTATTTATCACCACACTACATACTGTGTTTATTAGTGTTGTTGTAGTCCTATGAAATACGAGAGTATCTAGTTGATGCATGCGAACATCAACTGTGTTTTTTTCATAACAATCATCATTGCAGTACAACATCTTCATCATGAGGATTGCAAAGAGAACCACTAGTAGGAAACCACTAATTCGGTTTGCAGGTAGTCATGTGATGCTATCTCAAATGCATTTCTATTTGTGGATTCATGCAAAATAAGTGAATGAGAACCAAATTATGTTTTATATTTCGAGAATAGGGAGGACTCTTACATATATGAAAAAACATAAAATCCAACCATTGAAATAAAATAATAATGGATCATGGATTAGTACATTTAATTATGGAGATGCATTAAATTATATTATCACATATAATGATGGTATGCATGATTCTCCTCTAATGGGACGAATGAATTCCTGACTTGAAGTACTTCAACAATTATTTCCAAATGTAGTTTGGATATTGAAAAATGTATTTTGGATATGGAAAAAGAATGATGAATTTATACTAATTCATGGGGTTCTTCTTTTTCTTCTTCTTTCTAGCTCTTCCTT
>Ga0181471_100562_pt2 | contig 10407 bp, 13 predicted proteins | sample InSIn5gowninarea_FD_119083 | JGI IMG/M metagenome (GOLD analysis project Ga0181471, IMG submission 119083) | Clean room microbial communities from NASA Spacecraft Assembly Facility at Jet Propulsion Laboratory, Pasadena, California, USA -... ...
GTATCCATCCCATGGCTACTCATATTCGATAATGCCGAGGACCCGAAGCTGATTCCATATACCGTCCACAGAACAGAGCGGGCGAAGTCTTAATCACTACCCGCAGCCTATACTTTGCGACCAAAGCGGTGGCAGCTGCTGGCAGAGAGTTGCATGCTTTGGAAGAAGATGCTGCGATCGGACTCATAACATCGCAGCTTGACTCGAAGTTGGGAGAAGCTGTTGAAGAAGGGGATGCATTGGCAGTTGGGAAAAGAGTCTCGTACCTTCCATTAGGGCTTCAAGCCTCTATTGGACTGATTATGGAGCGTCGATGTTCCTTGAAGGACTACTTACATCAGTGGAATAGTCCTCGGGCACTCATACATGATCTTGAGCCCAAACATGTCTTTATGCCTTTCGCTAAGTACGACAAAGGGCACTCGGAGGTATACAGCGGTGTGTTAACACACTGGACACGGACTCAAATGCTATGATGGAGACGATAGCCCTTCTTGATGCAGACAACATTCAGGAAGAACTGTTTGCTGCAGATTTTGTGGAGCATGATCAACCTTTTACTGTATTCCTTCGAAACCGGGCTCGGTGCTTAGGAAAGTGGGTATTTGAAAGATTGGTGTCTATCGAAATTCAGCGGCCAGTAGCGCCCTATCCTTTCGTGTTCACCGTCTGATGCAGACATATGTACTTGCCCAGGCTACCGAAGACGCTTGCTATACAGCTTTCCTTGCCGCTACATCCTTGATATCAGCAATTACTGTACAGCCCACAACCGCTGATGACAAAAAGGCGCACAAAGACTACAAACAATATTTTCCACACGTGCAGGCGCTTCTGAACTTCTATGAGGATTATCTTGTTGGCAGAGTGCGGCAGCTAAGACTCAAGTTGCCTCTGGAGTTCTTGGTCATGCTGAGATGGGCCATCGAGTGTGTACCTCTCCCAAGGCAATGGCCACGTGCTGATCGTATAGGATTTGTTGGAGAGTCGATTCTTTACAACATGCTCTGTCCCTGAAGGTACACTGAAGAATAAAAGGAAATCCATCACGGGCGCATCGGGTCAACATTCAGCGTTAGCTTCGCCATTCATTATACCCAGGCTGCGATATACTCTCAGTCCGGCAACTTCGATCTATGTCAGAAACAGAGTCAATGGCTTTGCAAAGTTATAACTCTTCAACTGAGCAAGGGGTTTCAGATCATCCATCGTTTCATATACAAAGGATCTGGTCACTACATGGAAGTGCTCTCGTCGGCTTAGGTAGGTATGAAGAGGCAGAGCAAGCTTATATGGAAGCTGCAAAGCATCCATCCACGGAGGATGAGTTCCCTTCATGGAAGGAATATTATTGTTGGGTTTTGATAGCAACTGGAAGATTTTCTGAGACTAGAATGGTGTATATAGTGGTCACGCGACAGTAGTCTAAGGTCGTTGAGAGCGCGGTCTGAGGCAAAGGTTACCGATGCCCTTCGTATAAAAGTCTTTGAGAGGTAAGAAAACATGGATTGAGATGTCTTTGTGTATGCAGTGGGTACTGATGGATGTTGTAGCATTAACGATAGGAGAGCAGAAAGTCTATAAAGTATTGGAGATTTTAGGAGAGAGAGGATGTAGGACAGGGTCGAAGGGGTATTTAAAGGGGGTGGACTACTATAAGGATACTAGCTCTGTTTTAAGCGACATTGTCTGACTTCCTTCCTTATCAGTCCGACTCCCAAATCTCGAAAAGAGGATACCTGCTAGCTATAGCAGTGATAAGTGAGACATACGATAGTCGTATCAGTGTACTATTTGACATGGTTGAATGTCATTTGAGGCCAGTTTTAACGTAAATGATCAGTGATATGAAAGTCGAGCTATCTTGAAATATTGATTGCATAATAAGTTCGAGAAGGCTGGGCTTTTCAAAGTACGACAGAATTTGAAACAGTAAATATACTCGATCAAAGCAACGACGGCGGGAATGCAAGGGAAAACGGGTTGTGGCGAAATTATAAGCATAAAGTTGAGCTCAAGGCGGAATCGATTCATGACACTTATAACCGATACTTTATAGCATATAATGTTGTGATGACCAGTATGCGATCGAGGAAGGCATGTCTATTTAAGAATCTATGAGGGAAGATTTCAGCAGGGCAAGACGGCTTATGGTTACGTTTCTCACCTGCAAGAAGTCCCTTCCGTTGCTTGCGAACTTTGCAAAGGATCAAGTCGAACAGATGAAGATGCCAGAGACAGGACTGCAAGCACACGGTGGAAGTTCTGATTTCAGAAGGAAAAAGGAGATTCCATAAGCAGTATAATGATTGCGGTGTAAACGATACGGAGAGACAGGGGTTGGGAAAGAGAGACTGCAAAGAACCAGTACTCATGTTATAACTTTTGATAAGTCCATGTCAGGCGAAGGAAGAATCCATACTCGACTTCAAATCATATCAGATCAGATCACATTAGATTCAGTCCAAATCAGATTCAGATCAGATTCAGATCACATAAGATCTACATCACCTCAGATCAGATCAGATCAAGTCGATCTATATCAAACACCTCCTTTTCGAAACCACTAAGGAAGGGAGAGCAGAACAGAGAGAGGAAAGGAGATGAAGGATGAGGAACAAAGAGATACATCTGGAAAGTACGGGTTAAGATGAGTGAGTTAGATGGTGGGATGGTGGGATGGAAGAGTGGAAGAGTGGGTTTATGAGAGGATCCTGGAGGGGCAGGGTGGTGTGTGGAGGAGTAGAGGAGTAGAGGAGTTGGGGAGGTAAGGGTGTTGTAGCGTATAGGGAAATCCCACTTAATGACAGCCGCACAAGCACAAGACATTGAGAAATCGAAGGACAAATGCTCGGTATAGATAGCTGTATCATTTCCGCCCTAACCTTTCTATCTATATGTACGCCAGCCTAATACGAATATGGTATCATACACATACACATACACATCTACCTTCCCATCAAGTAAGTTAGTCTATGTATGATCTGATCCTGTCGTATCCTAATTTATTCTATCCTATCCTATTCAAGAGATCCAACAGATCCAGTTTACTTCCCCCTTCTAGCCAAACTCAACTCCTCACAACCTCTACCCGACTACCTCGCCTTCTCGCCCTTCCTCTTCCTCGCCCACCAAGCCCCTACCTCCAAACACTCCCCCCACCCCGTCCCATCCCCCTTCATCACATCCGCCATCAAGCCACCCACCCATCTATCCCATTCATCCTGTGCCTTCCCACTCGCTTCCTTCAGCAGAGTCTCCAAACTCTCTATCATCTGCAGGACACTTATGAGAGCGGTTCTTCTCAATGCTTGCTGTCCCGCGGTCAACACCTTCTTCCCCCCGTTCACCTCCACCTCCAAAATTCCTCGCTTTTCCCTTCGTCGCTGAACCGCCGAGACTATGCTGCGACCCGTTCACGACACCGCCTACGCCTTCGCGCTCCCAACGCACTTCTCCTAAGGGGATGGCGAGCCGACGACTATCGATCTCGGTGAGCTTTTCGGACTCTTGGAGGAGGATGTGTAGCATGGCTGTGCAGGGCATGGGGGTGAGGTTTCGGGCTTCAAGGGCGCGTGTGATCCAGGTGTTGTATTCGGATAGATATTCATTATGGGGTTCCGCGAGGGGTGTTTGGGGAGTGATTATATAGGTGCCCATGGCGTTGGTGTGGATATGTTCATCGTCTGAACTGTGGGTACTTTCTCGGCTGCTGGCTTGAGCGTGGGGGAGGAGCATGCGAAGGGAGTGATCGCCGTCCCAGATCTCGAGGGTTCCGCCAGGTTTGAGGATTCGTAGGTATTCTTCCATGAGTTTTTGTTGTTGCAGATCTGTGCTGGGTGTTACCAGGCTTAGATCTTTGATCATGATGAGGTTGAATTCGTCGTTATGAAAGGGGAGAGGTGTTCGTCGTAGGTCGTGCTGTACGAACCGCCAGTTCATGTCATCGTCTGCGTCCATGCGGGGGGCAAGAGGTGCTATGTCGATGCCTGTGAAGGCAATTGATGAGAAGCCTCGGTTCGAGTAATGTCGATGACACATCACGCTCCAAAACCCCGTCCCACACGCAACATCCAATACCCGTTTCGGAGGTTTGTGGTTGAAAGCTGGCGAGCAGACAGGACCATTGAAAACCTGACACAGCAACATCGTGCGCAGGGTTTGTCGATGTAACTCGGAGAGGTCACATGGTAGAGGATATGGAAGGGTCGCGTCCCGCAGGTAGCGTCTGCCATTCTGTGTCGTGAAGGGTTTGGCCAGCATACTGTCTGGATATAGAATATCACTACTCGTCACCGCCGTAAGTCCCGATAGGCCCGCGACACTCGAGACACTACCGGATCGGCCGCCTTTCTCCCCGCCATGGCCCTTATTGCTGTTTGATAGGGGTGGAATATTGGCGTCTTTGGTGAGCTTGTTGCGATATGGTGTATTGTTAGGGATGGGCGCACTTCGGTGGGCTTTGGATTCTGAAGGGTTGCCTGCGAAAGTTCCACGAGCTTTGAAGGTGGATTGGCTTGCAGGATGATTGTGCTCGTTCAGTGGAGTCGAGAGCATAGCATGGAGGCGTGTCTGGCGGATTTGCACTCCAGAATATGGTTGAGTGAGCAGATGAGATGTGATGTTGCTTGCAGGATTTCGCCCAATTCGCTCAGAACGCAATGAAAGCTATTTGATCCTTCCTGGCCGAGCATATGTAGGTGGGGCGGTGCAGAGTTGATGCAGGTGTGAGTGTGAGTGTGTCAAGGAAGAGTCAAGAGGATGCAAGGGGCAAGGGAAAGAATCGAGGATTGTTGTGAAGATGTGAATGTGAAGTGGAACGACGAAAGAAACGAGGCGAGGCGAGGCTGCCTCTGTCCTCAGCATTGATTCGTTATTTTATTAGCCAGGCACGATAGGCTACTAGGATCGTTGGAGGGAGGTTTGCCGATCCCGCCCCTCTAAACCCAAAACTCAAATCCCCAAATAAATGTTGAGTACTGTAACAGATGCCGAAGTTTGAACATCTCCAGCTGGGAGCATACTGTACATGGAGTACACTGATGTTAAATGCGTGCAAGAATGCGGTCGACTCGGGAACTTGGGTTCATCAACTTCATCATGCAAAGGGAAGCTATATTCGAGACTAGAGTACAGTACTTTGAAAGAAATCAAATCCCAAATAATATCCAGCACCAGTGTCGTGAAGGCTGAACATGCCAGGTGAAAGTCCCTACCAGCCGAGGCTCAGCATTCGGGAACTTGGGCTTGGCCTTGGTGTACAGTTACAGTACAAGTACAGAGACGAGTCAAAGCGTCCGCAATATGATGTGCATCGGAGTTTCATCCGTCCAACAAAGGGCCGACTTTCGACTCCAGGGCGACACGACACAACACGACACTCTTCGTTGGCTGTCGTCCTTGATGCTATATAAAGGTATGAAAGGCTGAAGTATACGCCAGTAGTCCTGAGCTTCATCGATTCTGGCCAGCGGACTTCGCTTCAGAACAGCTCATCGACATCTCTTCATTTGATAATTGGCAATATCCAGTTGAAATCAGCAGCTTGGAATTGATGGAGCTCTGCATACGAGTCAGTAGACGGGTCGTGTCGTTCCCATACGGTGACCGATAAGATTCTCGAGGATTGCGAAGATGCTTGCGCTTGATGAGCAACCATTGTCAGGATTGATGAGCAACCATTGTCAGGATGGACTGTCGACCGCTACGGAGAATGAGCGCTGCGGCAAAGTTGGACTTGTCGAAGTCGACAATGGGCTGTTTGTACGTACTCCACAGGTACAATCTTATGCCGCTTGAATTACTTAAGATCCTCCTCGAAATGCTGCAGTTCCTCGAGCTCAACCGCGATTCTTGATGCCAGAGCGACATTCGAACGTATAAGGGCTCTATTCAGGGCTTAGCAACGGTCATTTCAGAAGGCAGAGAGGACCGATGGACAACAGCAGCAGCTCTCGTTACGTCTTGAACTACACCAGGAGTCTAGGACTCTTAACATCACCATCTGCAAGTAACATAGCCCAGCAAGTCTATATCACCAGTATGACCTTCCGCAAAGGTAGATACGACGGTGTTGCCATAATTTCTGCCCCATGCTACCACTTTGGCATTACTTGGCGTACTAATGATCGAACATCACTGCCATACCGCTGGGAGTTGAGACGTTAGCGACTCCCTCGTGGGAAAGCTTTCCTTAGCAAAAATCTACATGTGCATGAGAGAGTTGTGTTGACAAAGCTTGAAAGGAACGTACGGACTCAGGCGAGAGACCGAGACTTGGGCCACTTTGAGATGTGTTGGATACGTTGTAGCCTCTCTGGAAGCGGGCTTCTGTGAGTGACCACACGTATATCAAAGGGTCTTATCATTTATAAGAATCAGTCTGTAAAGATTACAGAAAACGTGAAGACACATATTCGTTACGATTCTAATACCTTGCTGTCCTTCAATTATGTGTCTCACGAGGATCGGTCTGGGCCCTTCATATGATATTGGATCTTGGTCTTCGGGTTCGAATAAGAAAGATTCACCTTCTGTGTTTTCAAAGCAAAAAAGTATCTCATGAGTGTCCTTATATATAAGTTTGAAGAAACAGATTTAAGCAGAAACAAGCATGCCTTGATGTGATTTCACTTACCATAGCAAAAAGCAGCTTGCTTCGATAGATGATACCAGATATACTGAGTGAAGGGAACCTCTCAGACCAGTCGCCACGCGCAGTGTCATGACTTTATGTGAGACGGAAGCATGAATGAGATTCTTCAGCGTTGTAAATCCCTGCAGATTCCCTAAAGGGATCTGATAGTAGAGTCACTAGACTTTCATGCTACTTTGTTTCAAGACCTGGTACTAATTGATAGGCTATGTTACCCAGAACAAAAGCATGTTGACTTGAAGTCGAAGTAAACAAAAGAGTCGGTTTAAACGAAGTGAAACCTAGTCTCGCTTAAGGCTGGCACCATGTCACATGACACACAGCTAGTCTGTTTTAGGCAGTCAGGTTGGAGCTTTCAACATCAACAGCAAGTCGCAAGGGAAACAGTCTTTATCAACACTTCTACGACACCCTTTTAATTGACCCAGTCGAGACGTACTCTTTCAATCCCATACTTCCCAGGACACTGTTGAATCCACAAAACGTTCGTGAGCTCTTCGCTGGCTTCCGCAATCTGGCCTTGTTGTCGCAGTCAGATCTTTCGGCTTCGAGTACTTGCACTAACGCCTTGCAATTGCAGGACAGAAGGACGTGAAAGACCTGCTGCGGATATCTTGATTGTCAAGATCTGTCTTTGAGCCTGTTTGCTCTTGGCTCATCCACCCTCAAACCCCACGAGCAACTGCGAACCCGGCATACATAATCAACCGTCTGTGCTGGCCCGATCATTTCGTCCAGACTACATGCGCAGAAGACACAAAGCGAGATCCATGTTCCAACCAAGAACATTCCCGAACCAACTCCTCGGTCCCTCAGCTCCATCCAGCGCCGCTTCGATTCACGATCGGTGCTCCGCTCTTGCACCAGCACTATAGCCCTCTTTCTGTAGGGCTAATAGATGGCAGATGGTTATCGATATCAACAGCAAGGCGCTGGCAACTTCTTCTACCCACAGCACAACAGTTCACGGCACCTTCTGCGAGCCTCGACACCACCGAACAACGCGAGATCCCAATTCAACGATACACCCTCGCCTTCACGATCTCCTGAACTCCAATCTCCTGCCCACAACTTCTACGGCATGTTCAATCAGAGCCATCAGCAGGGTCAGCATGGTCGGGTTAATGGAGGGCCGGGAAGAGGAGGGATGCCAATGATGTACAATTACCAGCATCAGAACTCTCATCAACCGCCTGCTCAGCACCACACCAATCTACAACAGGACCACAGTGGGCATAATACAAATAGCTCAGTGCTGGGTCAACATGGAACCTTCTCTTCCGGCATGCTCTCAAATTCAACCCCGAGCTTCACTCCGAACAATTTGCAAAATGGACATGCTGCGACAACTCGTGGCGGACAAGCGCAGCAGATAAGTGAGCATTGGGCAGATCAGCTGAAGTTACATAAAGACTCAGAAAGGGCACATACTACAATGATCGAACAACACGCACCCCACCATTATGCGAGGTTGAAGGCTGGGGAGAATCGAGGGATCCAATCTACGATCCCGACTACGAGTCCGAAGGGCACCCAAGAGCACGATACGGAGGATCGAGGCCGGCCTTCAAATCTTGACTCGGCGGTAAGGCGTCAAGACTGGCATAACATGGATCTGAGTGGGCAGGGTTTGCGTGTTTTGGCAATGCCGTTGTTCACCTACACCTTCCTCAACGAGCTTTACATTGCATCGAATAAGATATCCTACCTTCCCCCAGCCATTGGTCAACTACGGCACCTTAGATACCTTGACGCTTCGAATAACCAATTGACCGAGCTTCCACCCGAGTTAGGAATGTGTGTATACTTGAGGAATCTGCTGCTTTTTGACAACCAGATAAGAACCCTCCCACCGGAATTAGGATCTTTGTACCAGCTGGACATGTTGGGTGTAGAAGGCAATCCGATAGATATGACTATGAAGCAAGAGATTATGGATCGAGGAACGAGAAGCTTGATCCATCAACTCTTGGAGTCGGCTCCTGGTCAGTTCATGGTCTAAGCTCTTCGTACATGATACTCATATTTGATAGTGCCTATGCCACCCTCACCACGATCGCTTCTCGATCTACAAGAAGGAGCTCCAGCTCCTGCCATCCAGGAACGGTTCAAGGTTCTGTCCTACAATATTCTCTGCGACAACTACGTGTCACCACTGCAATATGGCTATACACCTTCCGCCGCTTTAGCATGGGATTACCGTAAGGAGCAAGTACTTCAAGAGGTGCAAGCTCATGATCCCGATTTCATATGCCTCCAAGAAGTTGACACGGACAACTTCAACGAGTTCTTCCGACCAAAGCTCAAGGATTCGGGTTCGTACCAGGGAGCTTTTTGGCCAAAGACAAGAGCAAAAACCATGTCAGAGAAGGAGGCCAAAGTTGTGGATGGATGTGCCACGTTCTACAAGGGCAACAAATACATATTGTTGGATAAACAGCTCATCGACTTTGCAAATATAGCCATAAATCGCCAGGATATGAAGAACCAAGCAGATATCTTCAACCGTGTCATGCCCAGGGATCATATAGCAGTCATCACTTTCTTCGAGAACCTAATGACAGGAACGCGAGTCATCGTTGCCAACGCTCATATGTTCTGGGATCCGATTTATGCCGACGTGAAGCTGATCCAGATGGCCATCTTGATGGAGAGTATTAGCAAGCTGGCCGAGAAATACGCCCGCTGGCCACCTGTGAAGAATAAGAAGCCGTTTCCCAAGGATGACGAAGATGACGAGAATGCGGATGGTACTTCTTCAGAACCTCAAGCGGACCCACTACCCTCGATGGAATACTCCAGCAAGACACAGATACCCCTTCTCGTGCTAGGTGATCTCAACTCAGCCATCGACTCCAGCGTCTACGCCCTGCTCGCCAATGGTCGAATACCGAAAGACCACACCGAGCTAGCCTCCTTCAAATACGGCAATTTCACGCGCGATGGAATAGAACATCCTTTCTCTCTCCGCTCCGCCTACAGCAACCTAGACGGCACACCCGACGCCCTTACCTTCACTAACTATACTCCCGGCTTCGTGGGGCATATCGATCACATATGGTACTCCACCAATACTCTAGAGAACACTTCGCTGCTCGGGCCTGTGGATCCAGAGTACATGAAGCGAGTTCCCGGACTGCCGAACTACCACTTTCCCAGCGATCACATCGCCTTGCTTGCCGAGTTCGCGGTGAAAGGAGGACGGAAAGAGAAGAAGATCGTAGAACCAGACTTTGGAAATAGCGCCGGCTCAAGTTCGAGGAATAGGAGGGATTGATGCTATAGAGAGCACGAGGAGGAAGTATGTAGGGTCTGATTTTGGCTGTCTCTCTAGCGGAGCCCCGCCTAGGAAGCACAAGGACTTGATACACTGACGGAGGTTGGAGAACAGCACGGGTACTTGGTGGGATATATCAGTGGAGTGGAGTGGAGTTCTGGGGTCATTTCTCTAGTCAGTCAGTCAGCCAGTCAGTCACAGGGGATGGGAGTCTGAGAAATGACCGAACTGAATTGTCAATTGAATCGAAACTCTGCTTTTGTCCCCGTTCTGTTACATGTGTTTTATGAAGATTTTGGATTGCTCTTTTTGTCCCTTTAGGTGTATGGCCTGGGGGTTGGGGTGGGGTGGGGGGTGCAGGGTTGTGCATGTCTATAGAGTAGGGGTAGGGCTATTGCTGTATTATATTTGCCCTGTGATTTGCTGCTTCTGATGCTCATGGCATTTGTGGTATCATGAGCCGACTTTCACCTCC
>Ga0181471_100647_pt1 | contig 10395 bp, 14 predicted proteins | sample InSIn5gowninarea_FD_119083 | JGI IMG/M metagenome (GOLD analysis project Ga0181471, IMG submission 119083) | Clean room microbial communities from NASA Spacecraft Assembly Facility at Jet Propulsion Laboratory, Pasadena, California, USA -... ...
GCGTTCAAGCCTAGTTCTTGCTGAATCTGACCCAAGCCTAGGTTTTGGTGTAGCTTAGAGCCTTTGAAGGCCACCCGTAGGGCCTCTCCGTTTTCGTCCTGGCTCACGCGCTCAAAGCTCACCCCCCGCGCTTGACCCGCCTTATCCCGGTTGACGATCAACTCAATTCCACGCTGAGCCAGATTAGCCCGTAATTCATTGGAGGTGGTGGACAGCTCCAGGCTCTGGCGTACATCGTTGCGCATTTCCAGACGGTAACGGTCAGCCTGGGGTAAGTGCTCGATACCCAGCCGGTAGCCTTGCTCCTTCATCAGCGTTAGGCGGTGCTGCTGCTCCATCGCCCGTAGTAGCTTCTCGGACCGACTAAAGTTGTGGCTGTCGCTGACCGTGTGCCCGTCGTTGGCCACCCGGTTGGCAATGATATGAAAATGAGTGTGGGCGGTATCGTAGTGCTGGATCACCACGTACTGCGATTGGTCCAGGCCCATCCCTTTCAGGTAGTCCGTCGCCACCTGCTCAATAAGCTGCGGTTCCTGTAGAAGCCGGGCCTCGTCCTGGGGATCGAAGCTAACCGCCGTGTGCCACACGCTGCGGCTCAGCTCCGGATTAAGCATAGCCTGACGGGTGAAATCGGCGACCATCCCTTTCAGATCGTAATCGCGCACGCCCTGGCTCAGCAGCACTTGGCCCTTACCGAGTTCAACTTTTTCCATGTTGTACTGACAGCAGCCCTTGAAGCTGCGGCCAACGCTGGTTTTGGCGATCATCCCTCGGCGGATTTGTTTAGGAGTTGACTTAATTGGTGCAGCAGCCGATTGGCTTCGATGGCAATGCTGCGGATACCGTCGGCGTTGGCTTTGTGAGCGATCTGGTTGAGATTGCTCCCTAACCGGGCCACCTGGTTTAACGTTTCGTTCTCCTGGGCACTCAGCCGGGCCTGGGCCTTGCCGGTAAGCACCATTTGCCGACCGTAGTCCGACAGATTCAGACCCGCTTTCTCCGCCCGTTTACTCAACGCTAGCTTCTCGATCTTGGTCAGGCAAACCGTGATTTGCTGGTCGCGTTTGGTCACGCTGGGCGGGCGACCACCCTTCTTTTTAACCGGTTCGGACGGATTCATAGCGAACAAAGTGAGCGGGTTTTGTACCCCCGACAGTCGGAGGGGGGACAGCCGTTTAAGACCGGAAAAACAACGCGCAGCGGAGGTTTTTTAGGGCTTAAACATGGCTGGCTACGCAATCACACGAGCAAAGTTAGCACGCGCCAGCTACTCCGCAAGGAGAACCGTTTCATTATTCTCTTTTGTTAATTGAGTAACTAATAAAGTAAAGTACTTTATACCAAAAACAATATATGAAGACGCTATTAATTGGACTAACACTAAGCCTTGTAATGCCCTTGATGGGTAAGGCACAAACCGAAAAAGGACGGTGGACAATTGGTACTCAGTTAGGCAACTTCACCTACCAGAAACAGGAGAATGGCTATAGCTATTTTACTGGTAGCGTAAGTCCATCAGTTGGTTATTTTGTGACCGATGGCTTAGTTGTCGGAACAGGAATTCCACTTAGTTTTGGTTCCACGAGGTATGGTCAATATTATGCTAGCTTCTATAATCTTCGTCAAAATAGCGTTTCAATTGGCCTAGCTCCTTTCATACGTTACTATTTTGGACAAGCCAAGTTAAAGCCATTTGTAGGTATAGCTTACAGTTATAGTCGTACTACTGGTAATTCTAAAACTGACACAGCAGGCGGATCAGAGTCAAAAACAAAAGGGTACACAACGGCTTTTACCCCTACTATTGGTTTAGCTTATTTCGTTACACGAAATCTGGGCTTAACGGCTAGTCTGAACTACAATATAAATCATGTAGAATACAACACGGTTCAGACATCACCGAATACGCCAGGCGCTTCTATGGCTAATTACACGTCACGCTTGGCATCATTGGCAATTGGCTTCCAAATCTTTCTAGGTAAATAGACGTGTTCACCCAAATACTCTTTGCCAAAAGCTTTTCTTGCCTTGTTCAGGCATCCGGTTGGCAATCCCTTCAACCATCTTAGTTAAGTGGTCAATCTGGTTCTGAATGTCTACCGGAGCGGCTGGTAGTTGGGTCTGGGTAAGCTGGCTCTGGGCAAAGCTGCGGAAATCTTCATTAATGTATTGGCCGATGGTCTTACCAACTCGCTCTGCGGCCTTCTCGATCACGGAGCGGGTATCTCGTTCAACTCCGCGAATTGACCAAGTAACAGGTCCTTCGCTCTTGAGCTGTGACTCTGCATTTTTGGGCTGTGGCTCTGCTTTCATAGTATGTCTTACACAATGTAAGACACATAATTAGGCAAAATTTGGGCTTGTAAGACAGAATCACAAAAATGTAAGACACGTATAACTGCTTGTAAGACATCCGGCTGATTTTGTCTTACACAACATAACATCACTTCTACAACAGCTTTTCCAACCAATTACTTAGACATAAGGTCAAGTTAGAAAAGTAAGATTATGAAGCTCCGTCAAATCTTTTTCCTGACAGCAGGTAGTTTGCTTATCGGTTGTAAAGGGGAGGATATTCTCACCAGCTGTAGCTCTAAGCCAACAGAAGTAATTAGTCAACAACTGGTTAAAGCTCAAGGAACAGTAAAGCAATATGGGTCGTCTGATCAGTTCTACATAAAGCTCAATAAGTGCTCGGACTGTCGTACTATTCGACCCAATCCACCAGGTTTATCGGCTCCTGCTAATCCCTGTAATCTGCCTGAATCCTTTCAAAAGGACGGTCTATCTATTGATTTTAGTGGGATAGTTAGGATTGATACGACATTGAACTACTCAGCGATTGATATATCTGGCATACCCTTACAACTGACTTCCATTAAGCTTCGATAATTTCTTTACTTTCACCGTGAAAATACTCGTACCTGCATGTAGACGCCATTAGCTGAGCCATTGCTCCAAGGTTGGATGTCCAACCGACGGTTTAAATTACCACGGTTCTTAACTGTGTGTAGATACGGAATGCCCCAACCCACTAATGAACCAAACGCCGTCCCAACCAGTAAGTCGCTGGGGTAATGTTTTCCCCCTTCATACCGTAATACCGAAGTAGCCGTAGCCAAGCCCAATGACCCGACCCAGACAACGGATTTCAAGCGTGAATACGGAAAATATTGTTGAAATATTTCACCGGCAAATACGGCGGTAGCAAAAGCGTTGGCGGCATGGGCTGAAAAAAAAGACTGCTTCGTGGTAAGGTCCAGCTTTTCAGCAACGGCTACTGTTGAGTTATAACCATAAGGCCTCGTACGCTGCGTTATATTTTTAACCGAGTACTGAACGCCATTCACTAGCAGTAGTGTTTCCAAATACATGATCCCTAGTGTTTTGATGTCTTGCCGCATGGGTTTAGTGCCTATGATCAGCAATCCTGTAACAGCAGCCGTACCCAGCAGCGTCATATCACTAATTTGATTAGCAGTCACACTGAACTTATTGGTGGCTGATCGGTCAAAGGGGTTGATCGTATTCCGATTTAGCAACGCAATTTCATTTGGCGTCCAGGGTTTTACCTGTTGTTCGAGCACCAGGGACGTGATTCCCGTTAGAGCACCAACCCCCAGTAGCGTTAACTCCCGATCGGTCTTGAGTTCATACGGGCCCTGTCCGAAGGAAAGAATCAATGACGCCTGATAGCCAATCAAGGTCAATAAAACGGTACGTTGCTTTTTGAATGTTAGCCAAGCGGTGAGAAAGATAGTATTCACAAATGATGACGTTTGGCAGTTGATGTACGTAGTTCAAAGTGCGCCTTAATAGCTATTAACCACTCAGTAGGTAGGCTGTAATACTAACGACGAAATACGACAGACAGAGTAATAACAGGTGTTTCTTGGTAACTAAATAAGTAAATTCTTTTTTCCACCGACGACGGGGGTTTGTGTCAAAACAGGCGGGTTCGCCTGCTAATAAACGATATTTACAACCAAAATTGGCCGACCGTCACTGCATAGAAATTAATCAACCATAACCGTTCCGGATTAAAATAGTTGGTACCATTGTGACTCGGCATCCCGTTCTCACAACTCGACTACTACCCGTACTATTTCTGACTAGATGGAACCTGAACAAGATAGCTTGCTAAAAAACTACTCGCTGCCCGAACGAGGAGCTTATCTGGGGGCACTTGCCACAATGGCTTTAGCGGATGGCAATGTTTCCGCTCAGGAATTAGAATTTCTAAATCTGATCAGTCAGGCGGCTGAACTACCCCCTACTATGCAGCAGGAGGTCCGCCAGATTGCCAATGATCCCTCTCAGGTGAGCCTGCAGAAATGCCTCGATGTGCTTAAGGAAAGTCAACTCCGCTTTTCGTTCATCACCGATGTAATCAGTTTGGCTAAGGCCGATGGCCAATATGCAGCTCAGGAACAGCAGCGGATGGAGGAAATGGCCGCCTATTTACAGGTTAGCCAGGAACAGTTCAGCATTCTTAACCAGTTCGTCAATAAAGCAGGAGAGGCCCAGCAGCAGGGAGAAGACCCCACTTCCCCCGCATTTTTGACCAACAGTGGCTTTGGTGATCTATTCAAGAATGTTAATATATCTCCTCAAATGGTCCAGGGCGTACTGGGCGTTGTAGCCCCGCTGGTGCTTGGAAAAATGCTGAGCAGTGGCCATAAACGGGGCCAGCAGAAGGGGTTAGGCGGCCTGTTGAGTGGCTTAGCCGGAGGAACTGTAAGCCAGGGAGGGGGCGGCTTAGGCTCATTCATCGCGATGCTGAGCGGCGTAAGTGGCCGACAAAAACACGGTGGTCTGAGTTCAGGCGGATTGGGGGGATTGCTCAAAAATATTATTGGAGGCAGTCGGTTCCGCTAACATAGTAGTTAACTTTTTCGTTGGTTTTGGGTTGTCTTGACAGCACCCCTACAGCGGGGGAACAAAAGAGTATTTGTTTTACCTCAAAACCCTGGTATCATGACCGATCATCCTGAAGAGCATCAAAAAGTAGCCGAACATCACCAAAAGGCAGCCGAGTATTTCCAGCAGGCCGCTGACAACCACCGCGCAGCGGCCAAGCACGTAACCGCTGGCGATCACCAAAAGGCGGCTCATCATGGTTACACCGCTTTCGGCCTGAGTACTCATGCCCATCATCATGCGGAAGAAGCCGCCTTACATCACTCGCACGAACACGGAACGAAGGAACCGCTACATGCTCATGAATAAGCGTTAGCTGACAAACTTGGCCGGTTCGCGTCAGTCAGACACGGATTGACTCAACGCATGAAAACGCTCTACAGCCAACTGCTCTCCTACGGGAGTAGTTGGCTTTTTAAATCTTAGGTGCCCGATTTTGCTCATCGATTTGTTTAATCCGCTGTTTAAATTCAATTCGTCCAACAAGCGTGAGAATGATCCAGGTTAAGACGGTACCCAGTAGAGCCAGCCCCAGACTACCCAGGCCGACAGTCACGCCAATGGCCGCTGTTGTCCAAATACCAGCCGCCGTTGTTAAGCCCTGAATCTCCCGGCTCTTGCTTACCTTGAGAATAGCGCCCGCTCCAATGAAACCAATCCCCGCAGTGAGCCCCTGAATGACCCTGGATACCCCATCCAGTGACATGCCGCTTCCTGATGCGGCCAGGACGAACAACGTCGTGCCGACCGTCACCAGGATATGCGTTCGTACGCCAGCAGGCTTCCCCCATCGTTCACGCTGTACCCCGATCACTCCACCGAGCAAGGTGGCCGCTACCAGCCGGATAACCGCGTGTATCAACTGGGTTATAGTGGGTAGTCCAGCGGTTAGTTCATCCCAGATAATGTCCATTATTCTTCGTAAGTTTAATTGCGGTACCGGGCGGATTTACCCCACTATCGCTCAAGTTGTGCATCGGTTTCTATTAGTCGTCTGGGTCTTTACGGCATCGACAACTTACGCCCAAACCTACCGTGACCAAGTTCTGAACCGAACCGTTTTCTGGTCCGAAGTTAACCTGGTTTATAAGACGGCAGGCAAATGGAGTTTTCAACTGGATCATCAATACCGGCGACAGGCCGACGACAACGGACGTGACCTCAATGCCTTTCGCTATCCGCTGCTTCAGGTATTTCGGCCCTGGATTAACTACCAGCTTTCCCCGCCGGTCCAGGTATCGCTCTCCCCCCTAGGATTGTGGTGGAACTGGGGCCGGGTAAGTCCGTATCAGCCCCTTACGTTCTTTCAGGAAATTCGAATAACTCCACAACTTCAGATTACCAAACCGCTGGGGAATGGTCAATTGATTCACCGGGTCCGGACCGAACTCCGCTGGGCTTCCCGGACCGACACCCTAACCAGGGCTTATATTTTCTTGTCTGATGGAGAATCGCAGCAGGTGCTGGCCGATCGCTTTAGCCTGCGACTGCGGACCCTGGCGCGCTGGATGAAGCCGGCTTTTAAACGAGACCCAACCGATAACCGCTGGTACTCACAGCTGAGTATCGAGCCCATGCTTGTTGTGTCCGCTTCCGGGATACGCTTCGACCAGCAGCGCACCTACCTGGCCTTGGGTCGTAGAATCCAGAAACATCTGCGGCTGGAAGTAGGCTACATGAATCAATTCACGTTTCAACGCCGGGAGACTGATCGGCTCCATTTGTTTCGGTTTAATCATGGGCTGCACTGGTATGTGTATTTAGAAAGCGGGAGATAGGTCTGCACTGCAAAACGGCGGGGCGGGGCCGCCGTTTTGCAGTGCAGACCAAAAATAATTTTTCATGAACGCAACCAAGTAAGTCCTCAACTCGTATCAGGCCTATAGTGAGGTAGTTCTACGGAAAAGGTGACTCGACAAAAGTGACTCCGTACGGATTTGAACTGCCGTCTGTTGACTGCGATTTTAGAACACATCAATTCAGATGCCATTTTAAAACCAACCGCCTGAGCATACTAATGATTTCTTTGAGCGCGTAGGGTTTGGTTAAAAAATCGTTGGCCCCCAGCGCCAATGATTTCTGTCTATCATCTTCGTTGGATGACGTCGTTAAGACCACAACGGGCAATTTTCGGTACGCGGGGATGCTACGTAATTCGGCCAGCACATCAAAGCCATTCTTGCGCTGCATATTCAAATCCAATAAAATCAATTGGGGGAGCGTATAGGCTCCCTGTAGCTGAGGAAGTAGCTCGTCTCCATCCGACAATTGCTTAATCGTCAGCGGATAAATGATCTCTTTAAAGGCGGTCTCAATAAGAAATTGATCATCAGCATCATCGTCCACAACCCAAACAGTTGATGCATTTGTCATGGCTTAAGAAAATCAAAGTGATAGTAGAACTCAACAAAGGTGACTCCGGACAGGCTCGAACTGTCGCCCTGTTAATTAATATCAACTGCTCTGCCAACTGAGCTACAGAGTCCTAGAACAGCAAGGTAGTTTCTAACTGGAAAGAAACCAACTACGCCCCTACCGGGCGTAGTTGGTAAGAAGCCATCTGTAACGTTGAGTAAATCAGCTTTTTATAAACTGATTTAGGTCGATAGTGTTTTTGCTATTTGCGGACTAGTTAGCGTCTTGTTTCCCGGAATATTCCCTTAACATAATAATCATTTATACAACACCTCACCGAAAAGTACAAAAAACAACGGGGCAAAAAAAGGGTGGAAAAGGGGATAAAAACGGCGGCTACTGCTTAGCAAAACGCCCCCCGTTTACTAACTTTCCAGGGTGCCCAAAATTACTAACTAAATTTATAGTTTGCCGCCCTCTGCTCTTCTCCCTGTTTTGGTGTTTTTGTTTTTTTTGCTTTTTCTCTCCCCCTTGTCTCCTTCTCAGGCGTCAGCTCCTTTCTGAATTTCGCGTTAGCTCCCTAGAAGCCGTTTTCTTCGACAACACAATCTTTGTGTTATTTGTAATCTTTGTTCTATTTGTTATCCTATATATAGGCGAAAAACGAGTTTTAATCCCCCAAAAACGAGTTTTAATCCCCCAAAAACGAGTTTTAATCCCCCAAAAACGAGTTTTAATCCTTTGAAAAACGAGTTTTAATCCCCCAAAAACGAGCCTGTATAACGATAATAGATTTTTTTTATCGTTATTAGCGGAGTCGTACTCAAAACCTTCGTCTAGAATGAATCAGGCAGTAGAAATCCGTCAACATAATGCTATCACTACAGCTCGTTACGAGTATTCCGAATTGCAATTAGACATCTTTTTGTACCTTTTATCAATGCTCAAAAGAGATAAAAAGGATGAGATCTACGAGATTGTTGTAAAAGACCTGTCAACAATGACGGGAAAGGAATACAAATACGGTTACCTGCGGAAAGCTACTGAAGAAATGGGGAGCCGAATGTTCGAGATCTCAACATCAAAGAGTTACGAACAAATCTGGATGTTTCAGCGAGTGAAGTATGTTATTAGGGAGGGACGTATTGAAGTAAGGTTCTCTGATGACATAAAACCTTACCTGTTTGATTTAAAGGACAATTTCACCTCCTTCGAACTATACGCAGCCCTACGGTTAGGCAGCAAATATGCTAAACGAATTTATGCCATATGTAGCCAATGGAAAGATAAAAGGCAGACCCAAACGTTCAGTCTGAATGAGCTTAAAAAGATGCTATTCTTACTCGATGACAAGGGTAATGAGCAGTTTGAGCGACTATCAGATTTCAAGCGTTATGTACTAGATGCATCAGTCAAACAAATAAATCAACGTACTGATTTAGAGATTAGTTATACCCTTGGAAAACGAGGACGTAGCTTCGATAGCGTCACATTTGATGTCAAAGCACAACCCTTAGCCGTCGTTCTACCTACGAAGCAGGAAGCCGCTAAAACCCAAACAACTCCAGGGGGTGTTTCTGACGCTCAATACCAAAACGTGCGGCTTTTACTGGAGAATTGGAACATCAAACGCGCTGACGTGGTCAATCAAATTATGAACTCAGCCGAATTAATTCAGGAGGTCAATAAGTTTGCTTACGAGTTGCAGACAGGAAGAATCAAGGTCGAAAAGAACGTGGCGGGTTACCTGCTTACCCGGTTGGGACTCAAACAGCCAAAGGGGGTGAAAAATGACTGAATTCCAGTGGGATGAGGGTAGTATCAAGCACATCATTCAGGATTACCCCGACCGGGACAATTCAATCAGTGAGGTCGAAAGTGTCTTCGCTGATCCCTATGCGCTCATTAAATTCTCCCGCCTGGGACCCGACGGTGAAGAGCGATTTCAGGCCATTGGACTATCGAACCGGTTTCGGGTCTGTTCCGTTGTGTATGTGATCAGAAATGGTCAAATTCGCCCCATTAGTTGCTGGCCATCCAAAGCTAAAATTAGAAACGAGTATGCTCAAAACGTCAAACAAAAGCAGCAAGCGAGTGGTGACCGTGATTAAAAACGAGCACACCAAAGAGCAGATGAACGCCCTCGATGATGAATGGCTCAACAACAAGGGGCCAATTATGACCCTGGCCGAAACGTTGGCGTATGCGGCTGAAAAAGCCAAAAACCGGGCTACCGGTGCGTCCTGAATCAGCTCACCCTTTTTTCTTCCCCTTGACGCGCGGTTTCCCCTCTAGTTGATTCGCCTGGTCGGATAAGGCTTTAGCTTGCTCGGCAGCCTGGGCCGCTAGAGCCCGTTTCTCGTCGGCCTGTTCCTGCTCGACAACCCATTTGCTCACCCCGGCCGGATCCTTGGCGAATAGCCCTTCGATGTAGCTGTAAAAATTGGGGTCTTGCTGCTTAAGGTAGCGAACGCGCCAATCCGCCGTCCAGTAAGCCGCTCGGAACTGGTCTCTCTCCCCTTTCCAATCCAAAGCTAGCCAACTCAACCCGGCCACCAGGACGACCATCAGCCCGAACATATACCCACCATAGCGAACGTATTGACTCATTGTGTAGTCCGGGCGTTGACGGATTAATTGCTTCACTTGGCTCAAGTCGGCCCGAACCTGCGCCAGCTCATCGACCGCCACAGGAGTTGGGGGAGAACTGGCTAATTGCTTTTCCAAAGACGCGACTGCTTTGGCCAGTTCACTCAGATCATCCTTACTGGCTAGTTTAGAGATCGACGCCGTTAACTTCTCAACGTCGCTCAAAATGCCCTCCAGTAATTCGCCCACTAAATCACCACTAGGCGGGGTTTTCTTGTTTTCCATCTCACATGCTCAGGCCACGCCCGCGTTTAAGCTGTTTTTCTTCGTTTTGCGGGCTTATCGTCAATTCCTGGGCCTTCGCTAGCTCCCGCTGCTGCGAAAGCTCCAGAGCTCGTTTATGGGCGTTCAAGCCTAGTTCTTGCTGAATCTGACCCAAGCCTAGGTTTTGGTGTAGCTTAGAGCCTTTGAAGGCCACCCGTAGGGCCTCTCCGTTTTCGTCCTGGCTCACGCGCTCAAAGCTCACCCCCC
>Ga0181471_100650_pt1 | contig 10373 bp, 17 predicted proteins | sample InSIn5gowninarea_FD_119083 | JGI IMG/M metagenome (GOLD analysis project Ga0181471, IMG submission 119083) | Clean room microbial communities from NASA Spacecraft Assembly Facility at Jet Propulsion Laboratory, Pasadena, California, USA -... ...
TTTTTATTTCTCCCAGATTCACCACTTATCAAAAGCAGTCAATAAATTTTAAAGACCTGCCTATTGAATTATGGGAAATTAAACGGTATGAAAATGGTATACTCCATTTTGACCATATTAAACCTGCACAAGTCTCGGAGTCTATTAATACAATTTCGAAACAAAGTGAAACTATTGAAAAGGTGAGTAAAGAAATTAAAGTTTTTACTGAAGAGGACCATCTCGCTAACAAGCCCTATGATATTGTTGAATTATACCAGTTGCTAAAAGAATCCATCTTAAATGTCGGTGATAATATTTCAATAAAACCAACAAAGCTCTATATAGCTTTTACTAAGGACCAGCGAAACATTGCTGATATTCATCTTTTAAAAAAAGGATTAAAGCTCTGGATTAATTTAAAAAGTGATGAGCTGAATGATCCTGCAGGTGTTGCTAGAAACGTGGAAAATATAGGTCATTGGGGAAATGGTGACTATGAAATACAAATTACTGGGGAAGAAAATATTGAATACATAATGACTTTGGTAAAGCAGTCATATGAAAAGAATAAATAAAAGCCAAAAGGGCCTATATCTAACGATCCGAGTGATGATCAACAGTCTAATGTGTCTTATTCGGGTCAAATCAAAGGTAACAAAAATTCGGAAATTTACTACATACCTGGCGGAGCTTATTATGACAGAACTCAAGATAATATTGTTTGGTTCTGTTCAGAAGCGGATGCACAGGCAGCTGGGTATAGAAAACCCCAACGATAAAAAAATGTATGCAACCTTTAAAAGCTCTCCTATATGTTTCTTGGAGAGCTTTTTTCTTTGTGAGAGGACTAAATATAACGTATGTATTAAAAACACAGGACGAGTAAGTTTTAAAAGCAGAAAAGATATGAAAAAATAATACTTTAAACAAAATAATTTGGGTAAGAAAGCTTAAAGTAGAGTTTTGTAAACACGTCTGTAAATAAAGTTCACTTGCTCATCTAATGCTGTCATATAATAGAATTAGCTATTATACTTACATTTATTAACACTTTTTCCAAAACGGCCTTAACTGTAAGGTTTTAAATAGTTTTATAGATGGGAGTTAAAGTAAGCTTATGAACAGAGAAGAGTTACTTCAAAAAATAAAGAACTTAAACATCTGGAAAAAAAGGGATCAAAGAGCTCCGCACAAACCATTGTTGATACTGTATGCCCTAGGTCAGCTGCAGGCCAAGCAACGAATGCACCTGCCGTACAGCGAGGTGAAAATCCCTTTAAAAGAGCTGCTTATGGAGTTTGGACCTTCTCGGAGTTCCTACCATCCAGAGCATCCTTTTGTTCGTTTGACAGGAGATGGAATATGGGAGCTAAGTGAAGAAGTTGATAAGCGTAGCTTTACAGATAAATATTTGCTGAGTACAAATATAATGGGCGGTTTTACATCGGATGTTTATAATCTTTTTGCAAATGATCCTACGCTGATTCAAGATGCAGCGCAATTTTTATTAAATGAGCATTTTCCAGACACGATCCATGAAGATATATTAAGAGCTGTAGGGCTGGATTTTGAAACACAATTAGAGAGAAGAAGAGATCCAAAGTTTCGAGAGAAAATTCTTCAAGCTTACGGATATAGCTGCGCTGTTTGTGGGTTTAACGTTCGTCTTGGTCATAATTTAGTTGGTGTGGAGGCCGCTCATATTAAATGGCATCAAGCGGGAGGGCCAGATATTGAAAGTAACGGAATTGCGTTATGCTCAATGCATCATAAATTATTTGATCGGGGAGTTTTTACTTTTTCCGATCATAATGAGCTGCTAGTGGCAACTCAAGCGCATGGGACGAATGGATTTGAAGAATGGCTTATGAAATTTCACGGGCAAAAGCTTAGAGATCCTATTCATCCGGCGTATCAACCGAGCGAAGATTTTCTTGGGTGGCATGTTAGAGAAGTGTTCAGGGGACCTGCTAGATATCAAGCAGGTTTAATATGGTCAAAATGGAGTATACCATTTTCATACCGTTTAATTTCCCATAATTCAATAGGCAGGTCTTTAAAATTTATTGACTGCTTTTGATAAGTGGTGAATCTGGGAGAAATAAAAATAATCTTAGATTGGGACCAGTCTACATCACTACGCTTTAAATTCTTCTCATTATTTTCATTATATTCAAGAATAAAATCAGCTTTATTATTTAACATTAAAGAGAGATACGCATAACCTTGATCAATAACACTAAAACTCTTAGTATTTTTATATTCAATAATGACAAAAGAATTAGTTTGCTCATCATAAGCTAATGTGTCTATACGAAAATTACTAATATTAAACTCAGAGCTGATAAATCTCAGACCTAAAATTTCTTTTAAATTTTTTTCACATACATGTTGTATTTCTTTTTCTTTCTTAAATGAATTTTCACTTATTTCTCTTAGTTTATCTTTATTATTTAGCTGATATAAATACATTTATTTGCCCCTTACTTCTACCTTCTATTTTTTAAAATTTTAATGTTATAATACTGGATTTTACTCAATAACTCAGATGCAAGAAAATTAATAATTATCCGACATTAATTTATTTTGTTACATTTTTTATTTTATGTATCATTTTAATATGCATAAAGCTTTTATGGCTTAGTAATTATTTTATCACTCTTATTCAACATAATACCCATCATCCTCCACCATCTTCTTCAAAAACTCTTCTAAAGAATTGGCAATTTTTATACCATCATAATAAATCGCATTGTTCTGCTCTTCACTTATTTCTATCAGCAGCAGTGCACTTTCATTGACTTCAAAAAATAGTAATTTACCCTCTTCCAGCTCTTCGTAAAGTTCGATATCAGGGTAAAATTCAAAATCGTTTACTTTTAATCTAGCGTCTCTGATTGAGGAAGTACCCATGATACGGTTTATATTATATTCAGACCCCCGAAGGAAGCCGTACCCCACCTCTAACAGAAACTTCCTTAACTCAAAAGGAAACTTTAGACCTAATGTCCTTTCTGCCTCTTCAATATCAGCTTCACATACGGGGTAAAACTGATTATCTTGTTGATTCGCAACAAAGTCGTATCTCATCATTTCCTCTCCTTTAGATCTTACACATACGTACACTCTCATTACACATTGCTTAACTTAATCCTCATCAGACAAAGCAAAAGCATCACTAACATCCTCTAATTCTTCCATGATGCTATGAAGTCACCCTCTATATGCAATAATTCCACCATCTGGATAATCCCCACACCATCCACAAGGCAAATACCCGGATCTATGTAATTTAAATATGCTTTCAAAGAAGTTATTTTTAGTACCATTAACCGCTCTACTAATTGCACAATTGTTTAAATCTGCTACGATGTCTTCAAAAAAGGCATCATAATCTTGTAGGCTCTGTCGTAAGTTTTCAGCTATAACTTCTACTATTCCTTCTAACTCACGAGGTTTTTCAGCGTCCGTTAAATCATAATATCGCTCCCATACGTCACTCATTTTTAATTCTCTAATGTCTTTCCAACTGTATTCTTCTTCACCATATACTTCTTCATATGCAAGATATTCAGCCTTACCATAATCGTATATTACTTGTATTTTATCTACATCTTCTTTTTCTAGAGAAACCTGGCCATAATTTTTTGATAGCTCAATGACCTCTTCTACTAGAGTATTAAATTTACCACCATTATTCATTACTTATGGAGCCGCCTTTCCAAATTGTGATTCTTTCTTTTTTCCGAATGAAGCCTTGTATTATAAACCCCTAATCAATCCCGAGAGATTTTCGCTAATCCTTTCAAAAGATTTTCTTTCATAATCTTCTAGCTTTACCTCTCCACTTTCATTGTCTACTACTAACAGCAAACCGTTAGATTCTATACCTATAGGAATGTTGACAAGCTGATGATGATGAGCTGCTTTATAAACCTTTGTTTCTTGTTTGAAGTCTTGCAATTCTATCCCTGGTACAACAGGATTTAATACTAAGTCATATCCATTGTAGGTTCCAGCCAGTTCTAAAAACCAGTAGGAATTAAAATAAGCCTTAATATCGGGATGCAGCTGAATGTTAAGTTCCTTTTCTACATCTTCAAAATTACTGTCCACCTCTTTTTCCAAAGGTCTCCAAGCTATATAGCCTTCTTCATCTTTTTCACCTTCAAAAATAAACTGTTCTGTTTCTTCCATCCACTCAGTCATAGGCAACGTACCATTAAAAGCTTTCCACTCTTTTAGTAATTTGGTAAAGTATATTTCCATTGCTTGTTTCACATTTACTATTCCTTTCCTCATCTTCTCGATAAATTATGATTTCTTCAGCTTTATTTTTCTTATTAATTCCTCAAGTGAATGCTCCAATAATGTTAATTCGTTCGTTTCATAATCTTCTATATAAACTTTTCCGGTCTTATTATCTATGTTAATGGCCATTTCGTCCGGAGAAATAAAACCTATCTGTATGTATCTAAATTCCTTTCCTTGACTTTCATCATAATGCGCAAGATGTTTAAAATAACTTTGTACATCCTTACCCGGTTCAACAGGCTCAAGGCATATATATTTCGAATGATAAAGACCTTCTAAGCTTAAAAATAAATAACTGTTAAAATACTCTTTAATTGAATGATGCAAAGGCATTTCAATTTCAGCTTCGATCATACGAAAGTTTTTAACAGCCTTTTTTTCTCCTGGTTTCCAAAAAACATACTCTTCTTCATCAGGCTCATTTACATATAGCAGTGGGTTTATCTCTTCATCCCACGGTGCCTTTGGAAATGTCTTATCGTTTTCATTCCAATAATCTAGCAGTCTTTCAAAATAATCCGTCATTATCCCTTTTATACTCATCCTAAGTCTCCTTTATTTAAACTTACCGACTGAAATTTGCTCGATTTCTCCTTTTAATTTCCTCTTAAAGTTTTTCTCTTGGCATTTTCTAATAATTAATAGAATAACTTTTTGAAATGCTCATCTTGTTTATACCATAGGTTTTAAAGTTTCAGACATCCCTCTATACATTTAAATATAATAAAAAACCTTGAAAGGTATAGAGCCAATCAAGGTTAAATAACTTAACAACCATATAGATTAATTTTAAAAGTCTTCGTCCCAATTTGCTTTGGCATCAAGAAGTCTATTTGTTAAAAACTCATAAAAGTTATCTGCTCTTTTTCCACTATATCCATCAATTCTGTCCCACGACACAACTACACATTCAGCGTCAATTAGGTTTTCAGTATCTAAACAATATACAAACTCTTCACAGTTTTCAACAACTACGTATTGAGTTGGCAATCCAATGTTCCGAAATCTTTCAGTGTTTGTTACTACAGATGGAGTTGCGGATTTCCCACAGCCAAGTATATCTACTCCAAACAGTCCTCCAGAACCATAATTTTCAAGAAACCAGATATAACTATCCGGAAATTTCACTTTAAGTGCTTTTTCAACTTCTTTAATAATTTCGTCTGAGACTCCTCCAGTAAAATCATTAATCTCGGAATTGAATTGAATAAATTCACTCATTTCTTTTTGGTTCAAATTATTTCTCTCCTCATTAATATCCTCTAAAATAAGTTCGCTATAACTTACTTTTGAAATCTCTATATAGTGCAGTAGATTATCCAATAAAGTGTATTATATTCTTAAAAATATTTATCAATGTATCATGAAACGCTGATCAAAATCTACACTTAACCCAACTAGTGTTTCTTACGGTAACAACCTCAGCACTTTCGCATTTAATAATATAGTAATAACCCCCCCTATTCTCTAAATCAACAAGGAATTACACAGAGTATGTCACGAAAATGAAATTGTTACGATAATGGTATAGTCGAAATCTTCTTTGGAATTATGAAGTCTGAACCTCTTTATTTAAAGCAATTTTAAAATGTTGAACATTTTAAAAAGGAATTGAAGAAGTGTATTTACTATAAGCATAGAAGGATCAAAACAAAATTAAAAGGCATGAGTCCAATCCAATACCGAACTCATGCCCTGCAAGTTGCCTGCCAAAATAACCTGTCTAACTTTATAGGATCACTTCAAAACTTAAGGCTCTTTTCAGATTATAGCTTACTAATATTTAATGGATAAAAATTCTTTAGGAACCACTTTTAATTATATCTATTATATTATGAATGTTTTCTTTTAATTCTTGATTCCTATTCTCTTTATACTGATGATATGCCTGAATTCCCCTATGAATAATAGCATTCATAGTAGGATGAAACGACTTATCTGTACACTCAATTAAAAAATCAAAAAACTCTGCACTAGCTGAGGGAGAATACGAAAATACTTCTATAAGTATATTTATGGTAGCTCCCTGAATCTGTACAGCATCTTTTTTCTCTTTAAGAGAATAGCTATTTATCATACCGAAACAAAATGTCGATACAACTTGTTTTTCTTGCTCATCTAAATTTTCCGGGGTTAATTGGCATATTTCTAAAAAATGATTAACCACCTTTTTCATCTCGCTATAATATGCTAAATTACGCTCCATTTTTTCCTCCTAATATACTAATATTTTTCCATTTGGATAATCTCCGTCCCATCCACAAGGAATATGACCACTTAAATAGATGTCTAACATACTGGTGTAAAAATCTGAATTATAATATTTCTCATATGTAAGCACCATAATGATGTTGATAATATCAAATTTAACAGAATTCGCTATATCACTTGATAACCCTAATATGCTTACTTGGTTTTCGATTTTATCAACAACTTTAGGTAATACCTCTGTTTTAACTTCTCTCACTAATACATTCCAATTTTTATTATACAGCTCCGGTTTATTCTTGGCTAAATAACCCGTTAAATTATTTCTCTCTTCAAGACAAATATTTTCCCATTTCACTCCTTTTACATTCTTATTAACTACTTTTTTATTTGATAAATAAGAATAATTACTTCCTTTTGGAAGATTAGTTTCACCTCCACAGTATTCTAGCCAATCATTAGATGTTATTGCTTCAACTACGGCATTATTTAGTTCCATATAGTTTTCTCCTCTATTTATTCTTCAATTTTATTTCTTCTATTAATTCTTGAAGAGAATGTGCCGCTAAATTCAATTCATTCGTCTCGTAATCCTCTATATAAACTTTTCCTGTCTTGTTATCTACGTTAATTGCCCTCTCATCTGGAGAAATAAAACCTATCTGTATATATCTGAATTCATTGCCTCGGCTTTCTTCATAGCTCTTCAAGTTTTTAAAATAAGTCAATAAATCTTTATCTGGCTCAACAGGTTCAAGGTATATATAATTTGAATGATAAAAACCCTCTAAGCTTAAAAATAAATAACTATTGAAATAACTATTGAAATATTCTTTGATTGTTTCATGCAAGCGTATTTTAATTTCAGTTTCAATTGTGTCAAAGTCTTCAACATCTCTTTTTTCTATTGGCTTCCAAAAATATACTCTTCTTCGTCAGGCTCACTTAAATATAGTACCGGATTTATGTCTCCATCCCACGGCGCTTTTGGGACTCCATTATATTTGTCATTACAATAATCTAGTAATCTCTCAAAATAATTCGTCATTGCACCTTTTACTTTCTTAAGTCTCCTTCATTAATCTTTCCATCACTTTAATTTCCTTTTTTCATAACCCTTTACACTACATAGATGTAACGAATCTAAAACGACTATTGCTAATTTTCAATTGTAATAACCATTTCTCTAAAACAAAAAACATCACTCGTGAAATTCAAGTGATGTTTTTGCACAAAATCCAAAAGTATTTCCTTAATTATAAAAAGTTTAAAATATAAACCTTTTAATGTATTAAATCATCCAGCTACATACTTTACCGCTTTTCTATATGAAGTTTTTTAGCATGATTTATTCATAAAAATTCTCAACTTCAATAGGCCAAAAATACCCATTTCCCATACATTTAGGGTCAATTTTATTTAATTGTTCTTTTAACCAATTAATTACGGATTCTGGTATATCGTTATCGATAAAAACATCTTCATCATTTATTTGAATTGCCTTATCAATCATTCTTGAATATACTAATAAACATTCGGCAAATTGATTTATGGAAGAATTAATAAATACTTCTTTATAGTCATTACCATTATTAAGAAACACCACATTTTCTGTTTCTTTTATTATACATATTGAATCACCAGAACCAGTTGACCCTAAAAACCAATAGTTTTGAAACTCTTCTGGCATACTGAATATACTTGTAATAGAATTTAATGCCCCTTGTGAGGAAGTAAAATCTAGATACGGTGCGGGAGTTTCAGGTAAACCTCCTATAGATAAAAACTGTTTTACTTCATCAGAAAAACCTGTGTTTACTAAAGCATCATATTCAAATTTTATTAGGGGCCCGTCTTTTTCAACATTCCATTTCTGATTAAACTCTTCTGGTAAAATCATTTTCTTACCTTCCTGAATTATTTATAAAAGTTTCCAATCTATTTGCAATTTTATCATCTATTCCAGTAATTCCCCACTCCTTTTCAACATTATGAATACCACCATATCCTGGATGCAAGCTTTTCGGTAAAGCTGCCGCTTGGCCACCCTCTCCTATATGATGATGCCTCATAGAATCTTTTATATAATCACCGTACTGAGGAAAATATTCTATGAATTGTTTAGCAACCACAGGAACTCTCCCCCTTTTTATCATAATTAAAAACTAAATATTTAGATTTAAAAAAGCCCTTTAAAGCCTTGTTATAAAGGTATTCATGAGCATAATAGAAAGCTACGGAAAACTTTATTTTCCATGCTAGCAGGGTTATATACTGTATAATTGAAGTGTTTTTATTTCTCCTTAATTTATTTAAGTGCATTATGTTTCCAATTATTTTTAACTACATTTGAATATAATGAATTTATATTCTTGAAATGAATTGTTCGGTTTCCTAAGAGTAAATCTTCTTAACAATATCTATCTAAAAAGACCATTGGCTAATGCTTAGCCAATGGTCTTTTTGTTGGGTTCTTTATTTTATCTATTATTTAAACCGTGTATTATTCTAAATCAATATAATACTCATTATCATTAATAAATTTCTTAAAAAAATCTTCTAATGAGTCTGCTATCTGAGTGTCAAAATAAAAAACTGGATTATTGGGCAATTTTAAATCTAACGATATATATATACCCTCATTCACTTCAAAGAAAATAAGTTTATCTTCTTCATCTAGTTCTTCTAAATCTGGATCGAATTCAAAAACTCCTTCTCGTAATTTGACATTTGCTACCGTTCCTGGTCCCATAATTCTATTGATTGCATTATTACTTGGCTCTTTAATGAACCCATATCCAACTTCTAAATATAACTGTCTTAAGTCATCGGGAAAACGGATACCCATCCTGTCCTCTGCTTTTAAAATCTCCTTTTCGGATAAATTATAAATTTTATTTTCTCCATTATTAATAAACTTAAAATCCGCCATTACTATTACCTCCTAGGGAATAACATTCTTGATGGTGCTCCTTTTCCATGAATCCCCTGCTGATGTTCATCAGGGTATTTAGCAGGATGAATATTCCACCATTCATGGGGACCAGAAAAATTGTTTTCTATTAGATGATGAGCATCATATGGCTGACCAATATGTCTAGCAATTTCTCCAGTTTGATCATATACTTCCTCTGTATATCGTGGCCACTTTTGATTAGTTTTTTCTTCCCATTCTTCAATTAATTTGTTTTTTAAACTCGTAGTAAATCTACTTCTATGCTTAGCTGTTTCTTTAGGTGTTAATTTTTCAAATTTATTATTTCTTAGGGACTCTTTTAAAAATTCCACCTGTATTTTGTGAACCTTTAACCTTGTTTTGGATTCAACATCCTTCAAATATGCTTTTACTAAGTCACGATCAAACACTGACGTATCCTTCATTGAATCATTCTGTTTATTAACTATAACTGATTCTACTGCCGGTACTTCCAAAGGCTGAATGTTTCTACTTTCAGCTTCGTGAACACGATTCGGACCACGAGTAAACTGCCCTGTCTCTTTATTTCGATAACGTTTAGCGTCTTTATCATACCAAATTTCGATATCATTAATAAACTGCATCGTATTCTTCGCTGTATTTTTTAACACATCCCGCACAGTCTGTTGCGCAAAGTCTGCACTCACACCCACTGGTGCTTCCTGCGGTACGAATCTCGGTATCTTTGCATCTAATACAGCATCATACATTTTCCTAGCTTTATCAATACCCGCTGCCGGCATTTTTCGCATGGCCTGCTGGATGTCTTTTCCGTATTGAGTCACTTTACTCGTATGAACCACATTGCGCATATCATTGAACTTTTTCGTGACTGCCTGTGCACCTTTTTAAATTAATCCAGAGCTTTAATCCTTTTTTTAAAAGATGAATA
>Ga0181471_100651_pt1 | contig 10349 bp, 10 predicted proteins | sample InSIn5gowninarea_FD_119083 | JGI IMG/M metagenome (GOLD analysis project Ga0181471, IMG submission 119083) | Clean room microbial communities from NASA Spacecraft Assembly Facility at Jet Propulsion Laboratory, Pasadena, California, USA -... ...
TCCTCAGAAAAAAAAAGAGAGCAAAATCAGCTCAATCCTACCTGCCGCGACAACTATTTTCTCATGCAAATTATCCAGGGACACACAATGAATAACTAAGATATGCATACATAGATCCAGTGTTTTTGAGCATCATGTGCAGTTTTGATTTAGTTGTGTAAAAACAAGATCTCAACCAAAACTAAAACAGCACACATCATAAGTTTGCAATGCTACCATCAGAGGGGAAAAAGTTGGAGTAAACACACAAATATCCCTAGATATGCCTTCTTTGATTTGGCTATCGACTGCACTACCGATCCGATGATATGGCTGCACATAAAGCTTGTGTTGCATGCTTATTTACTTGATCTGCTTCATACTGCACATCTTATTAGTCCCCTCCTACACTGCTGAATACCTTTTTCAGATCTGCAAATGTAGTTTGAATGGGAAAGAATTTTTAGATGACGTGCAGCACATTGAAATTAAAATGGATTATGAGAGACAAACATGAATAAGCCTTCTAATCAACACATTATTGATTCATGAAAATACATGTACGGCCGGAAACAGAAAAATGGGGTGAGATAAAAAAATGCCTAACTAGACAATTGTTTTGCCTTGTTAGCAACACATTATTGCCTGTAGGATCATGTTAATTAACTGACATTATAATTATAGACAATTATACCTGATCAGACCTAACTCATGGGTATGATCATGTTTAGGTCTAAAGTTGAGCTAGATTAATTTTAGTGCCTCTTTTCAGCTAGCTAGCTAAAGACTCGAATGTGTGTTAAGGTCACTACACACGAACACTACGACTACGAGGGATCACTGGATCAGTGTACTTTCTGGCCAATGCAAGACCAAACGGGTTGCCTGACCCCAAGACCACTAATCGATGGTCAGAACTCAAAGCTGCAAAGCATGATTTGGGTGAAGAAAAACAAATTTTTATTGTGAGAGAATCATATTTTTTGCTTAATTACTGCCAATATAATTGTCTTCGTTAGATTACTAAATTGATAAGGAATGATCAATAATCTGCTTAGCTTTTACTGAAAAGTTGTTAGATATGCTATAATGAGAAAATGCTAGGAAAATGCCTGACCAATATGACTGCCTAATCAGATCCATGTTATTGTCTGAATCGGGAGATGGATCTGCAAGAAACTGGCTGAAGGCAACAAAACCAACACAATGAATCTAGTGCAGCTGCAGCCAAGAGATAGATAGAGCTAGCAGAAGCAACACAGAATCTAGCAACACGAAAGGGGTATTTTGTGTGTGTGGAAAAAATGCATGATTGGATATCAGTTGCACGGCACGTGACATAGAGGATGCAATAGCTTAGTCCTGGAACAAAATGAAGAACAATAATATGCCTAACTAATAACAGTACTTTGCCTAACTAATAACAGTACTTTGCCTAACTAATAACAATAATTTGCCTGACTAATAACAATAACTTGCTCATCTAAGCACAATGATTTGCCTAAAACATATAAAATGGACCATTCCAAATTTTAAAACCACGTGTACACATGAAAGTAAAATCTTAACCATCATTCTAGAGGGGAAAATGACCATCCTTGTACCTTTACATCCAAAGGCTTGCTAGATGAGTTGTAGCGACTCTACTGCTGTTGTGCCGACCCAATCAAAGATGAGTTGTCTGTTGGCATGAAGCAGAGGAGAAAATACGACAAATGTAGGATATCCCAATCGAGTATAATAGTGCAAGAAGAAATGTAGGCAATCCCAATTGAGTGTAATAGTGCTGAAGAACTAGGCTATGTATTTAAATACAATTGCTGATAGTTGTCTATTATCTAGTATTGAAGGATGAAGAAGGTAGCCAATTAAAAAGAATTATAAGATTCTAACCAAACCTAAAGCTAGATATAATGGATTGTAATATAGTAATGCATCAACATATAAATTGCCTTGAAAACACATGCTCAAACAAGGAAGTTGACCAAAAAAAAATCTCAACCACCAAGAAATTAATGCTAGATTGTTTATCAGGATTGAGCTGAAGTTACCATGAAGTTGCCTGACTAATAACAGTATTTTGTCTAACTAATAACGATACTTTGCTTATTTAAGTACAATAATTTGCCTATAGTGGATTTCATATATCAGCATGCTTATTAGGAGTTCACATGCTACACATACATTCCCAACAAGTACTAACCTTCAGCCGGTGGGAAAGGTCTTTAAAACCTGCACAAGATGACGCCGCATCCTCTCCCTTTTCTGCTGATACATCAAGAAGAGCTCCAGCATATGGAAGCAAATTCATCCAAATGACGTCGATGAAGCTATAATATGATAGTAACCCCCTTATCTTCTAAACAGAATGGGGTAACTCAGCCCATGGTTAAATTAAACCAAAGGATGTGGGTTTCTAAATCAGCAATGAGCACCTGCAGTGATTGGGAAAGGAACCGATAAGCAAAAAGGAGGTTGTGGTATTTCCATTTCCTCCTATTTCAGGTTGGTTGAATCAAATGGAAGAAATTGGCATGAATAATGCATTACTGAACCGGACAGAAGTAGCAAAACAGCAGAATAGTATCTCGGACACCAATGTATGACTGGACGCAGCAGAACAACAGACCAGGTCTACCCAACAGAACATAAATTTTATTCTCTTTTGCAATGGCCTACATAGTGGCGTGGGATGACATCTTCACAAACCACCTTCAGACCTTCTTGCTCCATAACATGCATGCCCACATGCATAAATTAATATGTCAGACACCTAAGGATGAGTACATAGGTATAAGCAGCAAAAATTCAATGCATAAAAAAGAACAGTGGTGAACAAACTACCCAATAGTTGGCGCACAAATATGATTACCCAATTGGAGCAAATATGAAACAAATAAGTGTAACAGTAGAGTAACCTACTTGGAAATGCAGTAATGCACAAGCAGAAGCAGTAATGCATAGCACAGGATGACCACAAGCAGTAATACACAGCACAGGATTTGGCACACATCACACATAAGCGCATGCTAAATAACAGTTGAGCATCGAGCACATGCAAAACAAAGTGCTGAGCACCTAGCAGTCTAGCACAAAGCAGCCACTAGCCAGAGCCGTTAATGTCCGATTAAAAACCAGCAGAGCATATATATATCCAAGTCCAAGCATACTGCACATAAACAACATAGCAGAGTAAAAAAAAAGGAGACAGAGAGCTAGGAGGTGCCTGTGTGCCGTGATGGGGATTGAAGCACATGAAAGAGGCGAATCGCGAAGGAAAAGAAGAAGCACGAATTAATCGGCGGGCTTGAATTTGGTAGCAGGGGTTGGAGACACGAATCACCTGCGCACTGGTGGAGCAGAGGAAGAAGCCACGAATCAGAGGTACGAATCAGCATGGGACCCGAACGCGAGCGCCCTCACCGCGGGGAAGGGGTGGCTGCTGCCGCGGGGGCCTTCGCCGCGCACCCTCGAGGCTGCCGCCGCGCGAGACCTCACCGCGGGCCGCGGGGCCATAGTAGGGGCCGCCGGGGGGCTATCCACCGCCGCGCGCCCTGGTCGGCCATGGATTTGAGAGCTTGTGGGAGGGAGGAAGAGAAGCAAGGAGACGAAAAAGACACGGGTGGGAGAAAGGTTGCTACCAGCTGTGGTTGTGGTATGGGAAAAGAATAGACGGCCGTAGCATCCCGGACAGACGGTGGTGGATGAAGGAGGCTGGTGAGGAAGGGACCGGACCAGGGTGGTGCACAGGCAGCGGCGTTTGCCGGCCTGGAAGGATAGATCGCCGGTGGGAAGGGAGGCGCACGGGAGATCCAGAGGGAGGCGGACGGGGGAGATCGGGGTCTCACGTCGTAGATCAAGCGGTGGGGGAGGAGTCGACCGGTGGATGAGGAGGCGAACGACGGCGCGGCCTCGACCACGATAGCAGGGCTGCGCCAGCGGGAGGCAGAGGCAGAGGCAGAGGCGCGGCCCCGGTTGTGAAGGCGGCGCAGCCTCGGGTGCGGCGGGGAAAATGACGAGATAGCGTGGAGGGATGACGGGCTGGGAGAAGATGTGAAAAAAATAAGGGGTCAAATGAAAAAAAAAGTTAAAATGTAAGTACTAAATTGCACCTATAAATGGATGGTTGGATGTTCTATGTACCTTATACCACTCATTGGTAGTATAATGCACCGAAAAAGAGCTCGTTCACCAAACATGCTGGTTCATGAGCGGAGGGCGATACAGAAACTTCAGAACAATAAGCTAGGTCGTCTTGACTCTGTAGAGCGATCAACCAATTCTTTCATTTCCTAGTCCATCAACAGGTATCTGAAGCTGTTTGACGAATATTAATACTAACTCTGCTGTTAATTCCATCATCTTATGCCGTATGCCCATATTGACCAATCCTTCAGTTGTTGTATAAACTGAGCATGCGAGCTTACTAGTTCGATACAAGGAGCAATATTTTTAGCCTAACATGCAGAAAAATTTCAGCCCATGCAGTCCATCTAGAATCAAATCGTGGAGCTGCCAGCGGATAAGCAGGTTCGTATGGTTTTTACGTAGAGAATACGGATCCAGCGGTGGGGCGGGGTGGGCTCAACTTACCGGCTGGAATCCCATAAAACCTATAAATTTCTTCTACAAATTTCAAAAAGAAGAAGTAGAGAATGAGAGGATGGAGGAAGAAGGAAAGTCTAGCTCAATCCTAGCTTCGTTCCGGACAGAGAAGCAGAAGCTGGCACAAAAGCAATAGGTTGAATGCTACGTGTAGGCATGTAGCGCAGCAACAATGTTTGAAGTCTTCAGTGAATTTGTATCAGACCGACTGTCGAGGGATCTCCCTGTACCTCATAACATGACGGTTAATGTGCACAACTTCAGTCTTCACTCTTCAGGTCGCTGGTCTGTTGGCAGCAAATTAAAGAAAATGCCTCGTGTGCAAAAGAAAAAGGTAGGTGGGTCGGTAAGGATTCGTAAGGGACTAATTCTCGTCGAATTTTCTAGTTTGAGACTAACTTCCAAGCGACAGAAATATATCGACGACCCAAATATCTGCCCTCCACATTTCTCTTGCTTTGTTTTGAAAGAAATAATAATGGTCGCCTTTTCATAGTTAGTAAGAGGGATCAAGGAGGAATACACTGACTTGGTCAGGATTAGTTGGTTGTTAATTTGGATGTTTGGCCTAGCTCGCCCTATATCAGCTTCTTGTGTTTTTTTCTTGGCAACGTATCAGGTGCAAATCAACCTTTCCGTGCAACCGTGCAAACTTACCATCTGAATCACATGCCATTCCACTCCCTTGATTAATGCAATGACGCTCTATGGGTTCTCCAAAATTATATGGAGAAGTTACGTAGCTCTCACATTAATTAACTTGTTACTAGCAAATATCCGGTGATAGATATGTCTACTGTTTGCAGCAGTCCCACCTCCAGTTTCAGTAGTGACATGTACATGGACTGTCCCTGTCCTCCGGGACCGATCACAGATCTCCCTTTTGACCACTAACACCACTTAGCGCGTCGAACAAAACACTCAACAACCCAAGCCGGACAAACCTTGACAAGTTTCCAAACACCGTGTCCTATCTTCCGTTCCCCTGAATTTCCTCTACAAGCGACGACGGCGACGCGGCAGTTTGAACAGAAACCGGAGGAATGAAGAAACTACATGTCTACATACGCAGACGACTCCAAGAAGTTTCTACCGCGCAAAAGTAAAGAGGCCGGAGACTTTGAACGATCTTCGTCTTCAAGTGGACGTCGTCGTGTCCTCCGGCTGCGCGGCGGCGGCGGAGCCTCCCGGCCGGTCCTGCAGGTGCTGGCGGCCGTCGTGGCGGTGGTCGCCCTCGTAGGTGACGATGAGCATCGCCGGCTCGCCGGGGTCGCGCTCCACGTGCTTCCGCGCCGGGCACCCGCGCACCGTGCTGCACTTGTAGTACCCGCTGCACGTAAGAAATTGAAATTCATCAAATGGTCAGTGCCTCGCTGAATCGCAGTGTCAGCACGGGAAGAAGAAGAAATGGTGCCAGTCGTTGCTTACCGTGGGTACGGCGAGCCCTTGATGGGCTTCTGGCCGTACTTGCGCCAGGAGTAGTCGTCCGGCGGGATGTCGGCGTTCCGGGAGCTGATCGCCGGCACGCGGACCATCCGCCTCACGCGCGACTTCCTGCCATTGTTGTTTTTTTTCAAATCATCGATCAGAAAATTTCAGTAATCGATCGATGTAAGAAAAAAATAATGTAAGAGTTTGATGAGTGCGTACCGTTTCTTGGAGCAGTGGCAGCGCCCGGCGTGCGCCGCCTTGCCGCCGGCGTCGTTCTCGGAGCGCGCTCTTCCGCCGTGGGACTTGCTTCTCAGCGCGGCGCCACCGGAAGCGGCGTAATAATCGGAGGCGGCAGGCTGCTGTTGCATCGATATTGCTTTGCCGGCGGCTTGTCCGCTCATCAGAGGAGGAAAGCTGCCGTGCACGCGGCCGTTGGACACGCTCCCTTCGCCGCCGGCGGTAAGGCTCGTCAGCGTCGTCGTCGAGGGGAGCGACGAGCTGCCCCCCGAGGCCGACGCGCTGGGCGCCGCCTCATCGCACCCCTTGTTGACGAATCCCAGCGCCGCGCTCCCCGACGCCAGCTGCTGCTGGTGGTGGTGGTCTGACGACGGCGGCGGGTGGCCGTCCGACACGGCGACGGGGCCGCGGCGGAAGCGCGCGTGGCCCGTGCGGAGGCCGAGCATGGACACCGCCGCCCGGATCCTCGACACCGTCAGCTGGTGGTCGCCCACCGCCATCATCTGCCGCCGCGGCGTCGCCACCTGATGCCCGTCGCCACCGCTGCCGCAGCTCATCAGATCATCCATGGTGATCATGGCGAGCAAGATGCGATTGTTCACGCAAGACGGGGCTGGGAGAAACGCGAACGAAGGGGAGCGAGGAGGTTTATAGGACGGGCTATTCCGTCGGTCAAGGCAGTGGACTGGTTCGAGTCAAGACTCGAGAGAGCAGAGCGAGAGCGCGTGCGGGGGTGGGCGATCGGACGGCCGCGCGTCGGGCGCCGGGCGGGTGCGGAGACGAGTCGACGGCGGGGATCGACCGGCCGGTGGTGCGGTCCGGCCGAACCGGCCGGGGAGGATTTCTGCTGTCGCGGAGCGTGCAAGCGAGGTTTGACTGTAGAAAGTGGCGTGGCGCGGATAGCGATTCCCAGCCAATGAGGCTGCGACGCGTGGATGGTGTTCGGCGTGCGCGTGTGCTCCGCTTTGAACTTTTTCGCAGGCTCCGTCGCGTCTACTGCCGAGGGTGGGCCCGCTTGCAGTGACACTTCGACGGGACAAGTGTCTTCGGCCGCGCAGCAATTACTTTTTTTAACGATCAGGGCGGAATAGCTGCCGATTATATTTTTTAAAAAGATGAAATCTAAACTGAGCAAAACAACAAAAAATGACACACTGTCAGGTTGAATTAGGTCCTCAACACATGCCGCACCACGCTCACCAACACATGCCGCCGCGCAGCAATTACCAAACCAGTGCGATCAAGATGGAAATTTCGAGCCTTCTCCGGTTTGGAAATTGCGGATTATACTAAAAAGAAGAATGACTGAACAATGAACAACAATATTAACTGGTTAGATTAGGAAGATAACATATGTCGTGCCAACTCAACTCTCAACAACACCAACTGGTTCGATTGGGATACCAACAAAAATCACACAACGCCACTCCTCATCAAGTGTCAACGATTGGTTGGATTGGTAGATGATGCACAAAATCTTCACTCCGCCGAAACTTCCGAACTTCACTGTAAGTAGCCTCATCACTGTTCCACCACAATGACACAAAACAAGTTTTTTTCCTTTGTTTTTTTGAACTAGGAAAGTGTCCGTGCGTTGCTACGGGCATCAAAAAAATCCATCCAAGAAGTGCACAATATATCAATAAAAATTAAATCCTTCCGAAGAAAATAAGAACTCATTCAAACAATTTGTTGAGCACTATAATGTGACAACAAGCTAAAAAACTTTATTAGTTCCACAAATTGAAAAAGATTCATTTGGAGTTTTATTTGTTCATTGCAAATTTATGAGTAATGACCATAACAGACCTACTATGCTACAGGGTCGCATGCTACAGTACATATCATACCAACATTGTCTAAGACACTGTTGCATCCTCAAAAAAATATCAACGACTCAATCGGAGCAACTTATCATTTTTGGTTACTGGAGCGTAAGAGTTCTTCCACTTCCTGCTTCTTTTGGTCTTATGTACTTACTAATCATTTGCTTTCATCGCCCACTATTTCCTTCTACAAGTAAATTGCAAAAAAGATTATTTAGCATGACATAGCTAACTCTGCATCAAAGATAATTCGTTAACAAATGGAGAGCTACTTCAAAGAGAAATAAAATGGTGAGCTACCAGCGCAGATTAAATCAAGGGCACAGTGAAAATGCAGCCACGCAGGTCTATATAATACAAAAATGCAGATTTATAAAAAATGTAAGTTTATACAAAACAAAGCTATGTTTCATATTTGCACGATAATATATAACACATGGTACTATTTTCTTAAAGCTAGCTCTATATATGCAGTTCTGTTAGTGAATCATTTTAAAGTGAGACATCATTAGTTGGGGAAATGACTCCATCTGAAGATTTGAAAGATAAAATGATAATACAGGAAAGGGAGAGCCTCGCCATTCTGCTGGTCTGTTCCAATCCAGAACCAAGGAAAATGTCGTGATGAGAAAAATACACCACTACTACAGGAAACCAACACATGAGGGCAGACACATGCCGCAACTCAGAATATAGGTCTTTGTGCTTTTGTGCTTCTGAAAAGCCAAAAACATTCGGAGATATCAATTAGACTCACAACTTCCCATATCTACTCAAAGTATCGAGGACCAGTCATTTATACTCTAAATATATATATATATATTTGTCTTGGTACTACATTAGTATGATAAGGGGAAAGAAAAAGTGCCGATAGAATGTAGATTGAAGGAATTTTACAAGTAAAATTGATCTGATAGGAAATTGTTGTGTAATCTAAATGGTACAATGATGATCGATATGATGGAAAAATATTGTGTAAACTAAATGCTACATTGATACACATTCAGATAGAATCGGTTCAGAGAACCTAAAATATGAACTCTGAAGTCTGAACAATGCCATAATGTTTCAGCAATATTTTTTAGGGAAAATATGCATAATAATATTTTTAGTAGCAAGCTTTTAGAGAAATTAAAAAAACCATGACTACCATGGTTATGTTTTTAAATAAAAAAACCAAATCCATGCTTATTCCAAGATTCTACTAATAGAGGGGCATAATATGCGTGGCATGTGTTCATTCTTTGGTCAGTATAAGCATCAAGTGAAATTTGAATCAATCTAATCATTACTGAGAGGAAAAATGTGAGTCGGATAAGAATATCACATTGAGATACTTAATGCTACTAAAATTAACAAGTCAAAAGGACCTACATATATTGCATTACAAAATCCACAAGAATTGATTGGGACAGAGACATACTGCATTTTTCGCTAGGAAGAGTGCTGACACTTTGTAGTTCTCAAACATAAGTCCTGCCACTCTATGAAAACATGCAATACAACAGTCAGCCATGATATAGACCATTGGATCAGGAATTCAGAGTTGGACATCGGTACAAGATTACATAAGGAATGACATGATTTCACAAGAACTGGATATAGACCAGTGGATCAGGAATTCAAGATCAGGAATTCACAAGAACTCATCATGATTGAACAAGAAATCGTCAGCCTTTAAGAAGGAGAAATGTGTAGCAGCAAAGAGCTCCAACATCATTGGAAAAAACAAATCATTAAACTGAGAATCGACATCAAATATGTTTATAAGAACTGAAAATGAATAGAAGCAATAATCAATGTTGTAATATAACAATCACTACTCGTAGTGATTCAAGGCAAGCAACTGCTATCAGGCAATCACATGCCTGGAAGTCTGAAACCAAAGAAGGGCACCAAACCTCATCTTCATTCTCTCAAGATCAACCCTGCACACACCGTCCAGCCTACATCCTGATGACAATGGTCCACAGGTGATTCCTGGAATCCGGCTTTCCTATCTCCATCCCCTCCTTCGTTTACAACCTTCGCAATCAGCACCCTAACAGTTACATGCAGGAAAAAAAATTGATAAGGGAATTGCAGAGTTCAAAAGGGTGCACATACCTCTTGTAGAAAGCATAAAATTTGCAGATTCTTGGTCTACAAAAGTTCACGCTTCACCCTTTCCTTCCTGATGCACAATATAACCTAATTGAGTCAGCTCCTCCAATATTTGCTTGTGATACACTCCTTTTTCTCTAACCACAAAGCTGGAGCTGCCATATATCA
>Ga0181471_100653_pt1 | contig 10324 bp, 7 predicted proteins | sample InSIn5gowninarea_FD_119083 | JGI IMG/M metagenome (GOLD analysis project Ga0181471, IMG submission 119083) | Clean room microbial communities from NASA Spacecraft Assembly Facility at Jet Propulsion Laboratory, Pasadena, California, USA -... ...
TATGAGTTTTTTTGAAATAACAACGGACGGGGAAATTCCTTGTGTTGACAGGCAAATGGTTACCGAGATTGATAAAAAAATAGAATCACTCATCGGATTAACGAAGGATCAATTTAAACAAATTGTTATGCTGCCGCAGGGTGAATTCCGGAAATTATTGACATCAAAAACGGAAAACAAAGAAGAGATTTTGCGCAGGCTGTTTAAAACAGAGCCTTATAAGCATATTACAGAGAAACTGCGTGTTAAGCAAAAAGAGGCTGATGATGCATTTAAGCAAGCAGAGCAAAATCGGGATAATGTAATTCATGATATTCATGCTTCGCTGCCGGCGCGGGAAGGGTCTCTCATTTTCCAGGTGCTTTCCTGGGATTATTACAATGTGAAACAGATTAAGGACGGGTTGGCACAAGAGACTATTTTTTATGAAAAAGAAATGGCGATTGATAAAGAGAACTATGAAAAGGCCTACAAGGAACATGATAAAAAACAAACGGAATATCATCAGGCAGTCAGGTTGAATGAACAATTCGATGATTTAGAGAAAAAAGAACATAAACTAAAAACCTTGAACGATCAAGTGCCGATATTTACAGAAAAAGAAAAACAGCTAAAAGCCGCAGAACAAGCGAACTTAATTTTGCCTTATGAAAAACAGGTGAATGAGTGGATTCGGGAGGAAAAGCAGAAACAATCACAGCTGAAACAGGCAAAAAATGCGATGAAGTCAGCAGAAGAAAATCTGGAAAGCGTGCAAAAGCGCTATGTTCAAGAGGAAAACAGGCAAAATGAACGGGAAAATGTAAGTAAAGAGCTCGATCGCCTGCAAGATTTTTTGCCGATTGTCGAGGAAATAAATGCATGGAAAAGCAAGCTGCAAGATCTTGTAGTACAAGGCAAGAAAGCATCTGGGGAGCTTGACAAAGTGGAGCAGGAGCTGGAGAAAAAAACAAAAGAGGCAGAAGCATACAATACAGAAATTAAAAGTTTGGATGCCTCTGTTGGCCAATTGCCGGATAAACAGGAAAAGTGGGAACGTATCCGCGAGCAGCAACGAATTTTTAAGGAATATATTGATTTAACAGAGCAGCATAAAAAAGCGGAAACAGAACTTCATACAAGGAAAATTCAGGCAGTCCAGGCGAAGGATACATACACAAAAATGGAAAATTCCTGGCTGGCCAATCAAGCGGTGGTCCTGGCAACTCATCTGCATGACGGAGAAGGTTGTCCTGTTTGCGGAAGCCACGATCATCCACATAAAGCAGTGCATGAGGAAGCGAGTGTTACAAAAGAACAGCTGGAAGCAGCAAAAAAAGAGCTGGATGAAAAGGATAGCGCATACCGTTCGGCCGAGGCAGAACTGAAGACAATTCACCGTCAGCTTTCGAAATCTGAAAAGGAAGTGGCGGAATATGCTGTCTCTCCTGAAAAAGTGGAGGGAACGTATGAAAATATTTTACAAGAAGAAAAAACGTTGGCAACAGAAGTTAATCAATTAAAGGGAACCCGTCAGAAATTAGATTCCTTGAAAAAGAAATTTGAACAGGAAAGTGAAGCTTTAAAGCAGCTTGAAAAAAACCGTGAAAAATTCAGGGAAACACGTGATCAATTGCGTACGGATTATAAAGTTATGCAAGAAGGGTATAAAGAAAAAACAGCTCCAGTTCCAGAGAGTGTACGCGAGCTATCTGCTTTACAAAGTGAAATAAATAAAACAGAGAAATATAAAGTGGAGCTTGAGAAGGCATGGGAAAAAGCTCAAAAGGATTTGGATCAAGTAAAACAACATTATACAAAATGCGGATCAGACCTGGATCACATTGCTAAACAAATGAAAGAAACGGAAGAAAAGCATGAAAAGGCAACACAGCAATTTGAAGCAGTATTGCAGGAACATCATTTTCCAAGCAAAGAAGCATACAAACAGGCTAAGATGAATGAACAGGATCAGCAAAAAGTGAAGAAAGAAATTGACAGCTTTAAAGAAGAAAGAACCTCACTAAATCGAAATGTGGAAGAGCTGCAAAAAGAATTAAAGGAAAAGGAAAGAGTGGATGTTTCTACCCTGGATAAACAGTTAAAACAATTAAAGCATGCCTATGAAGCCGCTTTTGAAAAATGGAAGCTTTCGGAAAGATATTATAAGGACGCTGGAAGATTGAAAAAGGATATCACTGATACCGAGAAAAAAGTGCTTGAAAAAGAAGAGGCATTGCGGACAATCACTGATTTGTACGATGTGGTTCGCGGGCAAAACCACCAAAAAATATCCTTTGAACGTTATTTACAAATCGATTATCTCGAGCAGATTATCGGGGCAGCAAATCTGCGTCTGAAGCGGCTTTCTAATGGACAGTTTTACTTGATGCGAAGTGACCGCCAAGAATCTCACGGAAGACAGAGTGGACTTGCCCTTGATGTGTATGATGCCTACACCGGCCAGACACGGGATGTAAAAACATTATCCGGCGGGGAAAAATTCAATGCCTCCCTTTGTCTAGCGCTTGGCATGTCAGATGTCATTCAAAGCTTCCAGGGAAGTATTTCCATTGATACCATGTTCATTGATGAAGGTTTTGGCACATTGGATGAGGAATCATTAAACAAGGCTATTGACACGCTGGTTGAACTGCAGCAATCAGGCCGTATGATCGGCGTTATATCCCATGTTCAAGAGCTGAAAACAGTTTTCCCGGCAGTATTGGAAGTGACAAAAACGAAAGCCGGTTCTAGCAATGCTCGGTTTATTACAAAATAAATTTACTCGTTTTTGGAATAATAATCACCAAGGAGGGTGTATGATGAGCAAAGGTAAAAAGAAAAAGAATAAATCGAAAGAAGCATTAAATGATATGAAGGACGATAAGAAATATCGTCAAAACCGACCGCCGAGGTAGTGGAAAATCTTTATATATAAGGGATCCCGTTACCTATCACAAACATGAAAAATACAACCAAAAATGACCATCAATTATGCTAATCTGATGGTCATTTTTTTGTTTGCTTAACAATGCTTTTGGATTCAATCAACGCTCAAAAGTAGCTGGCCTCAGCATGAAAGTTGCTCATCAACGCTCAAAAGTAGCTGGCCTCAGCATGAAAGTTGCTCATCAACGCTCAAAAGTAGCTGGCCCCAGCATGAAAGTTGCTCATCAACGCTCAAAAGTAGCTCGCCTCAGCATGAAAGTTGCTCATCAACGCTCAAAAGTAGCTCGCCTCAGCATGAAAGTTGCTCATCAACGCTCAAAAGTAGCTCGCCTCAGCATGAAAGTTGCTCATCAATTCTCAAAAGTAGCTCGCAAGCAAAATAATTTTTCTCCCTGTTCCACTACCAATATTGGCATAGTATTCCCATCCAAGCTTACTCCGTCAATTGACTCTTCTCTTTCACTTCCTGACCATCTTTTACATAAACCCTTGGAATCCGCTTTCCAATCAAACATGTCGTTTCATAGTGAATCGTTCCCATTAATTCCGCAATTTCTGCCATCGGAATATGCCCGGCGTTTTCATCACCAAATACACTAAAAATTGTATCATGATCAACATTTTCCATTCCCGTTACATCAATCATAGACTGATCCATGCATATCCGGCCGACGATTCGTGCTCGTTCGCCGTTTATCATCACATCGCCCCGGTTTGACAACAGCCTTGAGAAGCCGTCTGCATAGCCAATCGGGATGGTGGCAATTTTGGAATCCTGCTCCGTTGTAAAGGTACAACCGTAGCTGATGGATTCATGGGGCTCTAACGTTTTCAAAAATACAGGTTTTGTATTTAATGTCATCGCCTGTGTTAAATCAATAATTTCTTTCATAAAGTCTTCCGGATATAGGCCATACATGGCAATCCCTACGCGGACCATATCCAGATGTTTGGACGGGTGTGCGATAGTGCCAGCACTATTGCAGCAGTGTTTTATAGGCACATCGATACCATTTTCCTTCAAATAATCCGTCACTTCTAAAAAAGATTCAAACTGCTTGTCTGTATAAGCAGTATCTTTATTGTCGGCATCGGCAAAATGAGTGAATGCCCCTTCGATAACTACATACTCAGATGACAGGGAGCGGGCAAGCTCGAGAACATCTTCCTTATTTTTCAGCCCAATCCGGTTCATACCCGTTTCCACTTTAATATGAACACGGATCTGTTTTTGCAGGTCGTTTGCCAGTACTTTTACGGCTTCTGCAGCTTCCGGTGAAAATACGGTTAATGTAATATCATGCTTAATCGCAGTACGAATTGCTTCCGGTGGGGTATATCCCATCACCAAAATAGGTGCCTCTATTCCTGCGTCCCGAAGCAAAACGGCTTCATCCAGAATAGCAACAGCAATATAGTCCGCTCCGGCAGCTAATGCTTCATTTGTAATTTCAACTGCGCCGTGCCCGTATCCGTCCGCTTTTACAACGGCCATGTATTTTGTGTTATCTCCTATATGTTGTTTGAATGCTTTAACGTTTTGATATATGGCATCCAATGAAATTTCAGTCCAAGTACCCCGATAACTTCCGTATTGCATATTTCATCCTCCTTCATGCGCCAATCAACATCGTGCTCCTATTATAAAATAGATTTCCCATCAAATAAAAGCTTAATCCTTTCTTTTTTCAACTCTAAAAAGTACCCCTCAAACATATGTGAGAAGGGTACTTGATTGGAAATCTAAATTATTATTTTTTTGCATCTTTCACAGAAACATAAGGATAATCCAAGTCATTTGCAACAGCTTCGTATGTCACATGACCGTTCATGACGTTAATCCCGCTTTCGATTGCCGGGTTATCCTGAACTGCTTTTTCCACACCTTTAGTTGCAATCTGTACAGCATATGGTACTGTAACGTTTGTCAGTCCAACGGTTGCTGTTCTTGGGACAGCACCTGGGATGTTTGCTACTGCGTAATGCAATACATCGTGTTTTTCATAAATAGGGTCAGCATGTGATGTTGGATTGTCCACCGTTTCAAAGTTTCCGCCCTGATCGATGGCCACGTCTACAATCACGCTGCCAGGCTGCATGGATTTGACCATTTCTTCAGACACAAGTTTTGGTGCTTTTCTCCCCGGAATTAATACAGAACCTACAACAAGGTCTGAATTTTTAACTGCCTCTCCGATATTAAATGGATTGGACATGAGTGTTTGCACACTTGAACCGAAAATGTCTTCCAGTTCGCGAAGTCTTGCAGGGTTCAAGTCAATAATGTTTACATTTGCTCCGAGTCCCAGTGCCATTTTTGCCGCGTTCGTTCCAACAACACCGCCTCCGATGATCGTAACAGTTCCACGGTTTACTCCCGGAATACCACCAAGGAGAATTCCTTTGCCGCCTTTGGACTTTTCCAGATACTGTGCACCAAGCTGTGTTGCCATTCTTCCGGCAACTTCACTCATTGGTGTAAGCAGCGGCAATGTTCGGTTAACCGTTATTGTTTCGTATGCGATGGCAGTTACTTCATTTTCAACAAGTGCTTTGGTCAGTTTAGGCTCTGCTGCCAAATGCAAGTAGGTGAATAAAATTAATCCTTTACGGAAAAAATCAAATTCAGATGGGAGCGGCTCCTTTACTTTCATGATCATGTCCGCTCTTTTCCAAACGTCGGCTGCATCTTCCACAAGTTCTGCCCCGGCTTCTTTATATTCTTCGTCCTGAAAGCTGCTTCCCAGTCCTGCGCCTTTTTCCACGAGGACAGTGTGATTGGCATTACGTAAATTAACAACCCCGGCAGGCGTCATCGCAACGCGGTTTTCATTATTCTTTATTTCCTTAGGTACACCGATAATCATATAAATCTCTCCTTTTTCCGTCTTTATCCCTATCGTATCGCTTCTCGAGTAATTTTACCTTATGGAAAAACATAAAAATCACATGGCCGCTTTGTGTTTTTTCACAAGTGAGCTCACCTATATATTTTCCATAATCAGTTCGAGGTAAACAGCTGTTTTTTGTACAGGATCTTTTACATCAAGTCCGCTGACCTCTCTAATCCGTTTCAGTCTGTAATTCATCGTGTTTGGATGAATAAACAACTGTTTTGCAGCCCGGTACACATTGGAATCCTCCTGTAAAAAATAGTGTAACGTTTTCAACAATGAAGTCTGGTTTTTTTCATCATAATGCTGCAGCCTCCTTATATATTTGTTTTGCTGACCTTGTTTTTTCCATATGTTGTGTAGTTCATCTATATATTTGTAAATACCCAGGTCTTCATAAAGGAAAGTATGCTTTAGGTTCGGAAAAATACTTTTTAGATAAATTGCATGCATTGCTTCTTTATAGGCATTTTTTATTTGTGCAGGACTGTCGTAAAGAAGGCCGGATGCGCCATTTATATGCTCCAGTTTCAGCTGGCTGCTAATTTTATTTATAAATTGATCCATGAAATCATATAGCCAATCGGCAATATCTTCATTTTGCATGATGCGAATGAGTAAAATAAATTCATTCTCATCAAAAATCCGGAAAATGACTTTTGCCTGTGTTTGTGTTTCTGCTAAATAATAGGCATGCTTCTCTATTTGTTCGGTTATGTTATCGGAAAATCTAAAAATAACGACGGTGAGTTTATCTTTGAGATCCACGTTGAAATGTCTTTCCTGTTTTTGAATTACTTTTGGGTCTTGTAAATTTCCCGTGAGCAGCTGCCAGAAAAAGTCTTTATAGCTGTCATCAGCTTTTCTTTTCCCTGAATGTCTGGCAAGCAACAGTTTTTTTACTTGTCCTGCCGCTTCCTTTAAAAGGGACAACGCATCTGAACTAAGTGTTTTTTTACCCGTATGGATCCAGATAAACCCAAGCACTTCATTCTTTTTCCAAATGGACATGGCTACCCGGTTTCCCAGGCCAATTTCTGTTATTTTGGGTATATAAACAGGCTCATCATTATCAATTAATTTTGGCATGACTTCTGCTTTCCATAGGCCATTAATTATTTTATCCGGCACTTTGCGGTTCATGATAGTGGCAATTCTTGCTTCATCAACATGCTCACTATGTTTGCTGTAGGCAATGACATGATGGTTGGTATCTTCTATCGTAATAGGACAGTCAAAAATATCACCTATATAATCAGCAAGCTGATCAAGTGACTTAAATGTCTGGCTCAAGTTAAAACGATAACCCTGCCTATTTGCAGATTCTTTCATTAAATCATTCCTTTTTTCGTCTTCATACCAGATCTTTTACAGGAAGTAAAGCAAATGCTTAGCAAGTTGGCTTGCTTAGCATGGTTTAATTAACATTATTCGACATATTTTAACATGTGGTTTACAATTATCATGGAACTGGATTGATGAAAATCACAAATTCCCTACTTTTTATTTTAGTATATTCACAAACAGATTTCATCTTTTAACATGTATAATGGACATTATCATCAAGGGGGAACTGGAAATGAAAAAAACATGGAAAATTGCAAGCGCTTTTACCGGGATTATCGTGGGGGCAGGTTTGGCATCCGGGCAGGAAATATTACAATACTTTACAAGCTTTGGACTTCTCGGTATCTTGGGCGGTATTGTTACGACTGCTTTATTTGCTTACACAGGAATGATGCTAGTGTATCTAGGCAGTCGTTCACAAACAAATTCACATAAAGATGTGATCTATAAAATCAGCGGAAAATATTTGGGCACTGTTATTGACTATGTACTTATTTTTACTGTGTTTGGTGTTGGGGTTGTTATGATCGCGGGAGCTGGAGCCAATTTGAATCAGCAATTTGGCATGCCGCATGTTGTCGGAACACTCCTTATGACGATTATTGTTCTCTTGGTCGGCATGTTGAAAGTCAATCGAGTGGTTGCGGCAATAAGCAGTGTGACACCATTTCTCATTTTATTCGTAGTCATTGTCTCTATTTATAGTTTTGTTACGATGGACAGCTCATATGCAGCACTCAATGATGTTGCCACAGGGTTTGATACGACATTGCCAAATTGGTTTATTTCAGCGATTAATTATGTTTCTTTTAATATTTCGGTAGGGGCAGCCATGGCTATTGTCATGGGTGGCGATGAGAAGAACAGAAAGGCCGCTGCAACTGGCGGTTTGCTCGGTGGTTTAATGCTTGGTGTAATCATTTTACTAAGTCACTTGGCGATTTTTGCCAGAATTGAAGAAGCTGGTCAATATGAGATGCCAATGCTTGGTATTGTAAACAATATCTCTCCTGTGCTGGGTACCATCTTTGCCATCGTCCTATTCGGTATGATTTTCAACACGGCAATCAGTATGTTCTACTCGTTCACCGCAAGATTCGTATCGGTAGAGACAAAGAATTTTAAAATTTTCCTGGCTATAACAATGGCCGCCGGATTCCTGCTAAGTTTTGTAGGATTCACAGATTTAGTCGCATATTTCTACCCGCTGATCGGTTACCTGGGACTGGTACTCATTGGTGTGCTTATCGTTGTACCATTTAGAATGAAAAAAATGACAGCTTTAAAAGAAAGAGATCAAGAGTAAAAAGGACCCGCAGGTACCAATCTGCGGGTTTTTTAGTTAGAAGATAAGATGGGCGATAATAAGAAAAATTAAAGATAATCCCAAGTAAAGGTGAGCCATTCGTTTTTTCCCGGTGGGCCTGACGCGGCGCATCCAACCTGTAGTTACCACGCCAGCCAAAATGAGGGAAGCAAATAATCCGCTTAGAAATTTTCCGTTACCCCATTGAAAACCAAATCGATGTATAGCGGTGGAACCATGCATCAAAATGACGAGTAAAGCGGCCGTGCCGGTCCAGCGATGAAAAGGCATATCCTTTTTTATGAGCTGGGCTATTTTTATTTTATTTTTACGGTCAGGAGAATCACGGATCGTTGAATACATGGCATGGCGTGTCCAATTAAAAAGAATCAGCATCAGTCCAAGCAAACCAAGACTGATATGAATCAGCAAATTTGGAAAAGAATAGTGAGTAAGCACATTCCATAAAGCGAATATCAATATAAATAGATTTATAAAATACCACTTGTTCATCATTATCCTCCATAAGTTTCGGATACGAATTTATGATTGTGGAAACTATATCATGTTTAAATGGTTACAGAAAGTGAGATAGCGCATTGTTTGAGAGGCAGGAATATATGTGAGGGAGAAAAATAAGGCAGGCTCGGCATAAACTTCCGACACCTGCCGTGATGCAGACTGCTATATATAGAACATTACTCCTTATGCCAATCAGTTGTTACATCTACACCTGCATCCTTCAGCAGATTGTAGATTGGGCAACGCTGCTCTACAGTTTCCTTTAACTTAAGCATCTTTTCATTACTTTCTTCTGTCGCCAGGGTAATACTTATTTTTACAGTCTGAAAATAGGTTGTAACACCTTCGACGCCTTTAAAGCCTCTTGGGTCCAGTGTGCCTTCTGCTGAAAAACGCGCTCCGTTATATTTGAAGTTCTGCTCTTTAGCAGCATAGTTAATGATAATTGAGGTACATGCGGACACTGCGCCGAGCAAATATTCCAATGGATTTGGTCCCTCATTTGTACCGCCAAGCCTTTCTGGTTCGTCCACGATAAACGGGGCGAGATCACGTACCTGAATCTGGCTTTTAAGACCGCCTGCTGATTTTCCTTCTGCCCGCAGTGTGGCAAGTGGTTGTTGTGTCATAGCTGCTCCTCCTGTCGTTTGGTTCATACCCTTTTACTTTAGAGAAATTGGATTTAATTGTACAATAAAACATCTCAAGAGATGCATTTAGAAAAAATACTCCTTGTGACGGAATAGAGGCAAAAAAAGAGCGGGAATAATAATCACTTTTTCCCGCTCTTTGTATTAGTTATAAAACTTTGGAACCCTGCTGGAAAATACCGGCACATCTTCTCTTATTTTCGGTACAATGGAAAGGTTAATTGCCGATGAGATCGTTTCCTTTTTCGTAGGATCGCCTAACGCTAATTCATTGCCCCATGGATCGATCACCATGGAATTTCCGGCAAATTCTGTTTCATCGCTGAAACCAACAGTATTGCAAGAAATAACGAATTGCTGGTTTTCAATTGCGCGAGCCAGCTGTAAATGCCGCCAGTGATTTTTCCGTGCTTTCGGCCATTGCGCCACAATATGAAGCACATTTGCTCCCTCTAGGGCCAGCTGCCTTGCTAATTCCGGAAAGCGGAGATCATAACATGTAATCAGACCCATTTCGATGCCATCCAATTCAAAAACCTCTGTTTTTTGCTCCCCGCCATTCAGGTAATGATGTTCATTCAGCATGGGAACGAGATGAATTTTATCGTATTCATAAACAAGTTCACCGTCGCGGTTAAAGACGAAGCTGCTGTTAAATAATTTACCGTTCTTTT
>Ga0181471_100508_pt1 | contig 10271 bp, 13 predicted proteins | sample InSIn5gowninarea_FD_119083 | JGI IMG/M metagenome (GOLD analysis project Ga0181471, IMG submission 119083) | Clean room microbial communities from NASA Spacecraft Assembly Facility at Jet Propulsion Laboratory, Pasadena, California, USA -... ...
TAATATGCTAATTTTGGTGGCTCAGGATGGTGTGCCTAGCGACGATGTTGAGAGCGTCATTGTTGCTGCGGCGAAGAAATTGGATAAGTGGGATGCTGAACCTTGGCAGGTGTATGTACCTCTAGCTCTCCTCCCGGTTGCCAAACTTTCGCAACTTACTCGGTGCGAGAGGACTTCATCACAGAGGATGATACCGCGAGTTTCAAGTATTTTGTCCTTCTGCGAAAATGCCGCATTTCTCGTATAGGACGCAACTTTCTGTAACATCCTCCACCATCTACATGATGGGCGTAAGTCGAGACCGAGCAAATTGAAGAAGCACTTTCGGACATTCCGAAACGTTTGGACGGTGTTGAGGAGTTGAGCCTTTGAGATGATGGGGTGTCGGGGGCATCCCGCAACCACATGAAACACTCCATTGCTCAGCTTGCGCGGCCTCGGAAAAGCCAGGAAGCATTCTTGGCGCCTACAAAAGTGCTTGTTATTACATTGTGCGAAAAGTCAAGGACGGGGGTCGCCGTAGATAGTGCCTAGCCACTGTCACAGTGTTGTTTGGATCAGTCTGCCGACTAGGTTGAGGTGACTAGAGGTTAACCTAGATTATTGGCAGGTGGTTATGAAGTGTGTCAGAATTATGCGCGATATAATTTAAGGCCGAGTCCCGCTCGGTTAGAGCGGAGATCTCCACTCTCAGAATCCTTGTTATCCTCGAACACTGCCTCATCTCAACGCAGAGTGGCAGCCTTGAATCCTTTTGTCTCATCTCTGGTCCTTCAACATCACTCTTCACCACTACACCATCAGGCAGCAGAATACCTTTCACTGCTTCTAAGGCCATCTCTAGTGTCGTCTGTGCCTGGACACTCCTCCAAGCGTCTAGTCGACGTCACATCGAAACAACACCTGCCACGACTTAGTGTGGTCAACTATCACCATCAGTACATACAGACACAAATCGAATCAGACATCATCTACAATGTCCTTCGCACCCTTTGATGATGACTTCGATAACCTTATCGACTACGATCAAGGTTTCCATAGCCCGGGCGAACTCAATTCTCATCCCTCGTTTGATGCATCTGGTTCAATGGATCCAATGCAGTCTATGTACAGTTTCGATCCTTCGGAGCGTCGCCAGGTCTTCTCTGGTCCTAGCCATGAATATGGGAGATTCAGACAACTCACTGGCCTGCCTTCGGGCGCTATGACTGCGCTTCCTATGGACGCCGAGATCAAGATGGAGCCACCATACGGCATGATGCCATCACCAGCACAGTCGATGCCCTTCATGGAATTCAACAACTTTAGCTTTGATCAAGAAATTGACCCCATGCAGCAAGAAGCAGTCCCTGCCTTTTTCTTCCCAAACAATGGCTTCGTTGACTCAAACAATATGTCCTCAGACGCATACATCTCAGCACCTATTCAGGCCCCTCCACCAGGTCGTCTCTACCCTGGTATGCACTCACAACAAGCACAACAAGCTCGTGCCCAGGCATTAGCACGACAACAAAGCCAGCAGCAAATGGGCCAGGAAATCATGCAGCAAAGACATCGCCAGTCGGTTGCCGACTCTGTCATGTCTATGCAATCTACTCGTCTCAACTCTGTAGACAGTGCTGCTGCTGACAGTGGAGTTGATGACAAGCTTTCTCGATTGCTAGATCAGATGCAACACAACAGCAATATGGAGACTATTGACGAAGAGGACGGTTCACCTTCAGGTGGCAATGGAAAGTCGGGTAGATCGAGGAAAGACGAGGACGACATGGACGAGGATGAAAGATTGCTGAACAGTGAGGAGGGCAAGAAATTGTCAAGCAAGGAAAGACGCCAGTTGCGCAACAAGGTTTCGGCTCGTGCTTTCAGGTCAAGACGTAAAGGTATATTTGGTTCGGCTGGCCATGTATTGATCCAACTAACAGTACTTTAGAATACATTGGACAACTCGAAGGAGAGGTTGCGGAGAAGACAAGAGAGTGCGACCAACTCAAAGCTCAGAACCGTCATCAAGCAGAGCAAATAGCTCAGCTGACACGGCTCACTCGCTCACTTCTCGCACACCCGGCTTTTGCCACATATGCAGAGGACTTGAGCAACGACCCGTCCATTCTTGCTTCTACCACCTCTCTGTCGTCAGGTTCGTCGACGCCAAAGCAGTCTGAAACCAAGCAGCAAACACAAAACAAATCCAAGACACAGCCCAAGCAAGAGCAACAAACACAACAAGCACCACCAGAATTGCAGGTCAACAGGATGCAGCAGGACAACCTGGATCTTTCCATGTTGAACCTCGGCAGCGCTCACTGGAATGCCTCTAATGCTTTCAACTTCCAACAACCTTCAGTCTTTGCCGTTCTCGAAATTCCTCAACCAGCAGAGTTCTCTACCAACACCCTCTCAGGCAAGGATGATGGCGATGCGCTGAGCAAAATCTTGTCTCCTTTCAAATTGCTACTAAATCCACCTGCTGCTAAGAGTCAACAGCCTCGTCTTCTCACCGCAGAGATGCACGAGGATATTGAGGTCAAGCAGGTTCAGATAAGCTCAACATTTACTGCATCACCCCGCTCCAACCACCACGCCGATCCAGCAATACTCCATATCGAGGCTGCTTTTGACGAGTTCGAGTCACGAATACAGCAACTGGCAACACTGCTGGGTCAATCGCCACGTCGCCAGTAGCGAAAGAATCGGTTTTCGATGAGTTTATGTCTTTCTTTATTTAGCATAGCGAGCATTCGGTGGTTCATTGGAGGACTGAATCAAGTCGGATCTGGCGGGACTTTTGGATTTTATGAATCTTAACCAAATGAAACACCTCACACGATTGGCTTCTCTTGTCTGCATTGTTTTGTCTCTGCCCCTCGCAAACTTGCCTTTGGAATGTCGAGTGACGGGATGAAAGTGACCAAGCTTTCTCGTGTGACAAATAAACTCGTTCCCCAACAACTTCCCCCACACAGCTGTGTTGTCATCGCATCTTGATGGCAACAAATCTTCTGCAATGTTTTGAGTAGTCCATCTTCTTCCTAGTGCGCATTCCTTCCATCAGATGGCTCACGGACAGTCCGCCTCGACTGACACTGTGATCATCGGTATACCATAAGCGCTCTTCACATACCGGCCGCCCTTCTAACATGCTGTAGGAAATGGACCCGGCGCATTGATCCTCTCTTACATCCTGCACGGTCATACGCCATACTACAATGGCCCGCACAAAGACTCCCTAATCGACAGACGCCTCATCACTTCATCGAACCTTCTCCACATCAATCCTGACACCTACAGCCATCTGCGCTCCTCATTAAACTATTCATCTCAAGCCCTTCCTATCAACGTCCTCCTCGACACCCTCCTCCGGCCCAATGGAGATACGGATCTAGATGTTCACAGCTGTGTAGAATGGCGATACGAGCCTGAAAAAGCAATACCACACGTTGTTGTTGGCGATGCGCCAGCACCAGGCGGTCAGTGGGCACACAACCCAGTTACAGCCAGCTGGGATATCGAGTCCCTGAGCTATGCAGAACAACTATCCCTCCCAGGCTACACTTTTCACGACCACTGGCGAGCGACAAAAGGCGAGGAACTGCCGGAGCTGATCAGACCGACAAGAAAGGACGTGGCGCATTACCTATCTCGTTACCCGAGTGCCGTAGGTATTGTCGACAGTATTCAGACAGGAAATCACATCAAGTCCATCAGACGCTGGACACATGGCCAAGAAGGTTTCCATATTACTTGTTCCGACGACGACATCACCTGTCGATATATCGTCCTGGCTACTGGTATTTTCAACGTCCCTCTACCCCCTCCGCCTCTTCTCGACGGCCTCAAATCACTTTCTCCTCATCCAGGCAGTCCAGAAGCCAACGGTCCCCTCTTGATCATTGGCTCTGGTTTTACAGCAGCTGACCTTATCATTTCGACCCCACCAAATCGTAAGATAATACACATCTATAATTGGGACCCAGTTTCACGGCCGTCACCACTGAAAGGCTGTCATGCTTCTGCTTATCCAGAATATGCATGGGTCTATCGTCTCATGCGTAGTGCAATCGAGCGTCATCGAGGATCCTTAAGCAAGCAGGAAGCAGTTGCGCAGCTTAAACAGCCGCCAAAATCGGAAATCAAAGCATTTGAGCAAAGAAATTGGAGCGCCACATACGAAGGATTTCCAAATGCAAGGATCATGGAGACAAGTTTGGACGGTGATTTCGAAGGAGTGTTGAGTGGTGTGCCTTCGAAGGATCGGTTCAAGGAGAGTATACGGCGGCAGTCTGAAGATTTGACGCGGCCAATGCACTTGCAGCATAAAGAGCCAGAGACGAAAAAGTATAGTCATTTTGGCATATTCAACATGTTTGGGCGTAGAGGCAGTGTGCCTGCTACTTCAATGTCTTTGGCACCCGACACAGAGACTGAGGAGCAACAACGTAGCGCGTCTGTGTCTTACTTGCCTCTAACGAGGACGAAATCAGGACGGCATTTTTCTGCTACCGTGCTGATCGGTCGGTCGTATATTGGTGCCGAAAGCTTTGAGGATACATTACCGAGAACAATCACCGAATTCCAATATGCCGCAGGACGAAGAGGATCCCTAGCATACTTACATCCGTCATTACTAAAGGAAGTACTGGAACTTGATGGACAAACGTCGTCATCAACTCTATCCAATCGCGACAGAGCACCAAACCTCCATCTCAACCTCGCACCAACAGAACAATCACCTTCGACACACCTAGCCGTCCCAGCACCAAACACACAGGCACAATCACCACTCTCGCCACCACGCAGTCACGCAAGTCTGCATAAACCTTCGCCGTCCAATACCTCAGACACGTCTCACTCTCGTTCCTCATCCTCGTCATCCACAAAATCTACCACTCTCGAAACAGGAAACACGACACTCGTCCTCCCAACTATACCTTCACAAGCATCGCATACTGCAGCACGTGCTACTGCTATGGCTGAAGAAGCCCAAGCACCACTTCCTGTGCCGAAAACGATTGTGCAGCATGACTTCGCTACGGATATGTTGGCAAGGCCAGAGGAATTGCTGGTTACTGGCGCGACTTTGAGAGCGAAGATTGAGGGAGCTGGAAACGATAGAGGGCATGGATTTGAACTTGCAAAGGATGTGTATGTTGTGGGAAGTCTGACAGGAGATTCACTGATTAGATTTGCTTTTGGCGGGTGTTGTGTAGTCGGTGGTGCTCTTCAGCAGTCTGTGCTGGGCAGGGGGAATTCTGAGACTGAGCGCGGTACACATGATGGTAATCATGGGATTGATGACATTCGCTATGAGCAGGAAAGGAGCACTGGTAGTGACGACGGAGGAAAGAGGATAAGCGTGACTGGGACTGGGGGCGATGGTGTTGAGAGGAGTATGGACCTGACGGAGGAGTGGCAGAGTTGATGACAGAAAGTGATAGAATGAGGTACATAGATGAGAAACGATATTGTTCCTACTGTTTTCACCTTTTGGCTATCATGATGCGAAAAGAAGCAACACGCATTCCTGGTATATAAAATGCTGCAGTTTGGTTCTGGAATATAAGATACTGGCTAGTACCACAATATAGCAATAGGCCATAACTTCAGGCATAAAGATACCAAGCGACTTACTGATATTAAGCGTTGTATGCCAAATCTACCTGTAGTACAGCAACCTGGATGGTACCATTTTCAACCTCATGATTACGAAAGTATATTTCCCACCATGTCTAGACCAAATTTCCCAACCTCTAGTAAATAGCAGGACCACTCCTTCCCAACGCAGCTATAGCCTGATCCAACGTAATAACATTCGCCGGCAGCTTCGAAATAGCAGTCAAAACGCCCTCATTGACCAAATCCCCAGACGGAGGAGTCTCAATAACATTATCCGCAATAACATAAACGTTATAATTCAAGTCAAAAAGACGGTACGCCGTCGCAGCAATAACACCACTCGTCCTAATCCCCGAAAGGATGACGGTATCGATTTGCTGACTGGACAAGATTTCCTCAAGACCATTGCCGGCGCCGGCATAGTAGCGCGTCTTTTGTAACACTACATCATTAGCATTGCCGTGCTTGAAGGCTGGGTAAATCTGGGTTTCGAGGGATGAGGCGGTGACGTTGCCTAAGCCGGCGGCAACGGCGGCGAAAGGCGTAGAAGGCCCGATCTCGGGACGTTGCTTGGTGGTGAAGTAGATGCGGGTGTAGATTGATAGAGGTGCGGGGGTTTGCTGGTGTACAGCATTGATCCAGCGTGCGGTGCTGTTGATCCACGATTGGCCTGCGTTGGAGCCGTTAACGTAGCCGACAAGAGCGTTGATCATGTCGAGGTTGAGGACGGCATAGTCTGTGTAGTGTTAGTCGGTAGTGATGGTTAGTGAGTGGTGTGTAACTTACGTTGACCAAAGTCGAAAGTGCTATTAGCGGCAATAGTGGTGAAGTTTGTGGTATGACCGGGAGCCTGGGCGCTTGCAAGAGCAGCGAATGATGCTGCGAGTATGTTTGAGAAACGCATAATGGCTTTGTTCCTTTGCTTTCTTCTGGATATGTGATGTGGTTGGTTGTGATTGATCGAATGAGGATGAATTTAAGCAAAGAACAAGCACGAGGGTACCATGATGACCTTATAAATCGACCCTCGAGCCCACACGCCCACACGGATCTGCTAACGTCCTTGACGTAGCATTTTCATCCTGATACTTTAGCGGCATCACTCCATGTTCCCTATCGACGGCGGCAAAGCCGCGAACCGTTCTGCAAAGCGCAGTAAAAGATAGCCTCCACAGTCACGTTGTTTCTGCTGATATGGATGACAGCGTCAGACAAGCACATCCTAGCATGCCCCATAGCACGAGGTTGGCCATGGATAATTTCATCATGTTGTTATCCAAGATTGTTGTGCCTGACTAATGCTCCATCTTAGGCCCTAGATCTCTCGTGGCTAGATGCCGTGTGCTAAACGTTGTCGGTGTCGGCTCAGGAACGTGCCCTGGTTCTGTGACGTGCTTTTTGTGTCTTGAGCCGCGACTGCTTGTAGGGCGATGAGTGATGTGCTCAGGTCCATGATAGGAGCGAACGATTACTATTATCTACAAAGAGGCTGCAGTATACTGGTCCTTCCATGGCTCCTGCTGCTTCTACCTCTTCTCGTGTGAATATTGCTAGACTCGTATTCTTTATATCTATTACCATTCTTACTGCTTATATTTACAGAGACGCTAAATTTGAAATCTCCAGCTATACTGCTTTTAGATCTAGCAGACGAGTCTTGTCCAGTATATCATCTGTTGCCTACGGCGAATCAACTTCTACTTCATCTGTCGTCTTCAAAACTAGCACTGTCACCGCATCAGTTGAGATACCTACTTCTCAGTCGGACACCATGACGGGCGTAGCACGTATACCGGTATGGAACATGGCTGCGGCTTAGACGAGAAGAGTGCTTGAGCTGATTAGGATATAGAATGATATCTTTCAGTAAGAACTTGTCATACACCTTACTTTGAGCTCGATCTTAACATGCTGGCTTACAGATATTCTCTCATGTCCGCACTGAAGCGCGGCTTGGTATCTGGTGGACCTCCAGCTTCTCGTCTAACAGGTACTTTTCCAAAGATTGACAGAGCACATCACCACATGACTTCTGATAACATGAAATCTAGGCTATGGCAGTCACGGCATAGGCCAAGTCAGCGGCTCCCTCAACGATCTCCTCCTCCTTGACTCCGTTCCCTACGAGCTGCACGATGGCAAAGCCAAGCGCATAACAGACGTTTCTCTCCCATTCGTCATGGTGACGAAATATGAGCCCGAATATCGCGCACGCATACCCTCCGACTCCCCGTCCGTCAGTCTCAGCACTCTGCGCTCCGTCTTTGCTTCGGGCGGTCATGGCGCAAGTGGCAAGAATTCATATACGCCATTTTCAGTCACTGGTCGCTTTGAGAGTGTACAGGTGAAGGGTGGAAAGACGCTGAGTGGTGTTAAAGGCACAATCTTTGGCATTGCGTGTCCGCCATGGGCGCGAGAGATTAGCTATAAGGATATACAATGCTCGTTTTTGGCAGAGGATAAGGCGCAAGGTGGGAAAGTGGAGGACTTCGAGATCAAGGAGGGAGAGGTTTATTGGGCGATCGGAGGTCGTTACCATCTTGTGAGTCTTCGATCGCATTAAGACCGGAACAGCGTACTGTAGAATGCTAACAAGATATTAGGGCTTTCCTTTCGACCCGTCATACCAGGATATGGATTTGGAAAGCTGAAGGAGGCAAAGTACTTGGAACATGGCTGTAAGGTAGAATGTGGTCTTATGGTGATGCTTTGTGCTAGAACATGGAACGAGAAGACGCACCTGTGAACGATCAGTCATGATGTTCTGTTTAGGGTCAATGTGTACTGGAAATCTCTTTGTCCATATCCAAGGGACTAAAAACTGTTTGGCATACTTCACTGGCCACAGTAGTCTAATGGGCGAAAGTCCCCTCCGAAGTGTGCCATTTACTCGCAGCGCATTATCCACAATTAACAAGGATCTCATACCAATGAAGATAGAGTTCCTGGGTGCCAATGAGTTCAGACGTAGGAAAACCTCAATACTATGTCCAGCATCTGAGCTGTACCGCCTCGCCGCTCTAATGAGTACTATGGCACTCACCGGAGGTTGGGAGGGCGGTGGTCATCGGTATTACGAAAAATGTCGGATGTCCCTTACGTTGTGCGATACCTATTATTTATCTCCTCTGATCGTGTCTGACAGACTTTTAAATCCGTTCAATCATATTTTCAAGGCTGACCAGACATGGATGTACCGAATCAATCTGTCACGCCGCACACGCAGCGCGTATAGGCGTGCTCGTGATGAAGCCCCTCTCGTACATGGAGATACACAGTCCATTGCCGACCAATGGTTGAAACACTTAACTCGGGCTTTCAATGAAGCGAATGCGCTGTACGCACAGCCTACTGTCATTGTGGCCGCCAAAGAACGATTTGCCGAGGTTGAAGACCTTTCAATCTGGCTCATCGAAGCCCGGCCGCCGCTACCTGAGCTCCGAGATCACCTACCTTTATTTACCGATGAGCAATTACTATCTATACACCGTATGGCCAGCCTGGCTAAGCAAGGCACGATATTAAGTCGGTACGATTTGCTATTTGTCCAGGAACCTGGAGAGCACGAGAGGGAGTCCAACATGTGTCAAGCTACAGCTAGAACTGCACACCGTTTGGTCAAACATGTCTCTTTGCCGAACCTCGTGCGGGCTTGAAGCCGTTTATCCAGCAACCATTGATTCACTCAGAAGTCAACTCTACACTAGAGCAGACTTCGAACATATGCTTAAAATCTCGGTCAGCGCGTATCTGCATTATCAAGATTTTGAGTACGCGTGTCATATAGCCTACAAACTTGTCAAGAGTAAGCCAGATAATGAGGAATATTTCAGTCTTATGGGACATTGCATGGAGATGTATCGCATAGATGAAGGACGTAAATGGGAACCAGGCAGGCTAAGGCAGGAGCTTGAAGAGCTATATTCGGATCCGGATAGTCCATTCCATCTCCTACAAGCGTAACAGAATCATTGCTCGGCGGCACGATCTCCCTACCAATTCTTCTAGGAGGTACAGAGAAAGCATACTTCTATCTTGGAATGACATCCTTCGCACGGCTGTCTGAAGCTATGCGAGGAGAGCTGGAACGAGAGTCTCTTGGGCGATTCTTCTAGGAGGTAAAGACAAAGCATATCTCTGCTACTTCTGGACCTGGATTGACAATCTTCATACGGCTGTCTGAAGCTATGGGAGAAGAGTTGGAAGGAGGATTGCTGTAAGCAGTTTTCCTTGGAATAGAGAAAACGCATACTCTGTGCTGCTTCCAAACCGAGATCGACATTCTGCGCACGGCTGTTTTAAAGCATATGCGGGGAGAGCTGGAGGGATGGTCAGATAAGGACTATGATTGACATTCTTCGTGCGGCTGTAAGGAGCTATGCGCGGTTATTCGTGCAGAGGTATTCTCAGAGGTTAGACTATATGTGATGCTCTGCTTCCTCTTTGTACAATTATACTTGAAACTGCCTCGGAAATCTGCACATCACCATTGAAGCAGCAACAGCTCTGCAGAATGATACCACACCCGACGAAAAAGCCAGAGAATACCTCTTTGTCGATACCCCTACAACATGCGCAAACTCAGCACAAGCAGGGAACAGTACAAGCGTTGATTCTTGCATCTTCATTATGAGCGTGTTCACTTCGGTATACTA
>Ga0181471_100657_pt1 | contig 10269 bp, 14 predicted proteins | sample InSIn5gowninarea_FD_119083 | JGI IMG/M metagenome (GOLD analysis project Ga0181471, IMG submission 119083) | Clean room microbial communities from NASA Spacecraft Assembly Facility at Jet Propulsion Laboratory, Pasadena, California, USA -... ...
ACGAGTTGCTTGGGAAGGGGTTCATCAGACCTAACACATCGTTGTGTCCATACCAAAGACAAGCTCCAAGGGAGACCTTGGTGTGAAACCAAAATAGGTCTCAAAAGGAGATCTCTATGTAGAAGAATGTTTTGCTCAGTTTTAAGCATGCTGCACATAACAAAAATGTCCATCCCAAAGCTTAGGATGCTTGCTTCAATATCCCTTAAGTAACTAGATCACCATCTTATTGACTACTTCTATCTGGCCATTGGTTTGTGGATGGAAAGTTGTGCTTTTCTTTAGTTTGGTGTCCATCAGTTCCCATAGACTTGACCAAAACTTTCCCACAAATCGAGTGTCTCGATCAGATATAATGGAAGTGGGTAATCCAAAATGAACCCATACATGTTGAAAGAATAGTTTTGCAGTTTGTTCAGCTATAATTTGTTTATTACAAGGTATCAAAATACACATTTTGTTGAACCTATCCACAAGAACATAAAAATAATCATGACCTTTCCTAGATTTAGTCAGTCCTCCAAAAAAGTCCATGGAAACACTTTCCCAAGGATGAGAAGGAACTAGTAATTGAGTGTACAAGCCTAGTTTTCTATTACTGGGCTTGCTTTTAGCACACATAGTACACCCTCTTACATATCTAGAAAATGTCTTGTTCATTTTTTGCCAATAAAAAAATCTTTGCAGCTATGCAATTATTTTACTTACCCCAAAGTGACCTGATATTAGAGAAGTGTGTGCTTCTTGAATTATGTTTACTCTTTCAATTTGTGGAATGCATAGCTTCCCATAGTGATATAGGAGCCAATCCTTAATATGATAATCCAATTCTTCTACTCGTTTGCCTTGGCTTCAAGTTTCATATACATCTTTAAAGTCTATATCTTGGGAATATTGTTCAATGTAGCTCTCATGTAACATAGAGTTATGCTTAAGCATGTAGATGCATTTATAATGGGTCTAGATAACATATATACAACTTTATTGTGTATTCCCTTTTTATATCTGATGACTAAATGAAACTGTTTTAGGAAACCCATCCATCTATAATGTCTTGATTGTTGCAACTTAGTTTAGGAGTGTAGATATTGAAGTGGTTGATGATTAGTATGTATAACTGTCTCTTTGCCCATTAAGTAATGTTTCCACTTTTTCACACTTTGTATTAATACATACAATTCTTTATCATATGTGGGATATTTAACTACTATAGAATTAAATGTCTCAGAATGATAACATATGGGTTTATCATGTTGTATCAACATTGCTCCCATGGAATAGTCACTAGCATCCATTTGGATCTCAAATGGTCTCTAAAGATCAAGCAGTGCTAGTACTAGTGCTGTACTAATCTTTTCATTCAAGGTGTCAAAGGATTTCTGTTGTTTGCCTCCCCACTGAAACACCTTGTTCAATCCTGTTAAAGCATGCAAGGGAGCTAAAATTAAGGAAAAGTTAGAATGAACTTTCTCTAATATTGTGCTGCTCCTAAGAAGCTCCTAACTTATGTAACAGATTTGGGCTTAGGCTAGTTTACAATGACTGCCACCTTAGAGGGATCTATATTCAATTCACCACCCCCTACTATATGTCCCAAATAATTCAAAGATGTTTTTCCAAATTCACATTTTGAGAGTTTAACATAAAGTTTTTCTCTTTTCAAAACATCTCGTGTTTGATTAACATGATTTAAGTTTTCTTCCCACATTTTGCAAAATATTATAATGTCATCCAGATACACAATAAAAAAATCATCAAGAAAAGGTTTGAGTACATCATTCATTATTCTCATGAAAATAGCAGGAGCATTAGTTAAGCCAAAAGGCATAACCAACTGCTCATACAATCCCTACTTTGTCTTGAAATTAGTCTTCCATGCATCTTGTTCTACAACTCTGACTTGATGATATCCACTATGCAATTCTAACTTGGAAATATAAACAGCTCCTTTCAATTGATCTAATAGATCATCTATGCAAGGAAGGAGATAACGATTTTTTATTGTTATTTTATTCAGTTCTCAGTAATCAATGCACATTCTCCATGAGCCATCTTTCTTTCTCACCAAAATGATTGGAGATCCACATGGTGATGTGTTAGGTCTGATGAACCCCTTCCCAAGCAACTCGTGCACCTGCTTCTTGATTTCCGCATTCTCTAAAATAGACAACCTTTTATACCTATGGCTGCAACGATTGTTTCATCTTTTGAGCCTGATCCCAAATCTTTCTGAATTGTTGTAGCACTCTTCTTCTTCTTGCGCTCAAACTTCTTAGGTCTTAGCTCTGGATGAAAAATCCATGAGTGCTCATCATCATGCCCATCCTTCTTACAATGAGTGCATGAAGACTTGGTTTTCTCTGTTGTGTTGGCCTTCCTTTCTTTCCATTCTTGTTTTAATTTCTCCTTATTCTTGCTTGCAATGGGTTAGGATGATCCCCCAATTTTTGGGTTTCCATTCTTTCCTCTAACTTCTAGAGGCATAGCTTGAATAGATACCTCATCTATACTAGTGGGATTAAACATGACGATAGTGTTCCTCATGTAGCTATGTAGACCACCGATGTACTTCAATAGAGTCTAATGAGATTCCCAAAATCAATGTTCTCTTCCTAAATTCTTGGGTGTAACCTTGTACACTTTTCCATTTTGATTGTCGAGGAGTTTTCCAGCTCATCATGGCTTGTTGCATGTAGGCTAGTGGATAGAACTACTTTTTGATTGTAGAAACAAATTCACTCCAAACAGAAATAGTCTTACCATGTCTCTTCATGTAATCTTAGGTCCTGCCTTCCCACCAAACCAAGGCAGTGCCTCCAACATATAGGATAGCCAGCTGAATCTTGATCTTGTCTAAATCAATACTCTGCACTTTGTAATAAACTTCAATTTGTCTAATCCAATTGTCCAACTTTTATACATTCAACTCTCCATCATATATCAGTAAATCAAATTTAACATCTAGTTTAATCAAATATGTCTTCTTTTTATGTTCAGGGTTATTAGGAGGGGTGAGAAAGATTTCTTCTTTCCCCTTTCCTTTTGAGTGGTCATGGAGGAGAGACTCTTCTTCTCCTTTTTCTTGTTTGGAGCATGATGAATCTTCATCTTTATGTTTTCTAAAGTCCTTATACATTTCCTCTACCATGGACATTATGGCCAGGAAACTATCTATAAATTGAGGGTATGGTCCCACCGAACCTTCCTCTGACATTGTCTTCTGAGGATAGACTCTTCCAATTTTGGGATTATTTTCAACCAACTCTCATTTTCTTAATTTGAGCTTTGATCTAGTTAGCATTCAACAGCTAAATCCAACACAAGCTTGTCTAACCTTAACAACCTAGAGCTCTAACACCACTTGATCTGAAATCACCCCTAGGTGACCTCAGGAAATTAATGAAGGTATTACAAACTCATGTGCTGGTGTGTGTGTGTGTCTATGTTATTTTAGGTAACAATCAATAAGATTGAAAAATACACAGACACTGGAAAACAATAAGAGATCATGGTAAGAAAATTCAACAAAAAAACACAACAAATTAATAAGGAGTTCACCCAATCCTCCTGGGCTACATCTCCTGGTCTAGATTTTAGTGGTGGCCTTCTTTATTATGTCTTTAGCGGAGTTTTTAAAATGGGGAGCTCAATTTTAGTCTCCTATAATAGATGATGCTTAGTAGCATGGTACTTGGATTCCAAAAGCCACTAGAGTACACAGGCTCCCCCTTACCAAGTCTCAACCTCAACTGGTCTTAACAAGATGAGTCCAATTTGGTACTCAATTCTTGACAGATATCCTCACAGGGATTGCTTGAACCTCTCAAGACTTCTTGATTTTGTCCGTTTGATGTTGCCTTAGCTCTACAAGTCAACTTTACTTCTCTTTTATTTGCTTCTTGCTTCACTCTCTATTGTGTCTCCTCTGTCTCCCTTGTATTCTTAATCTGTTCATGGCGTAAAGCCAGTCTATCCCTTGACTGTTTTCTTCCTCTTCCATCTCTTTAGATTTCGTGCCTCTATCCACTGGAATTCCCTACTTTTGTGTCATCACCACTGTGTAACATTTCATAGAAAGGTGGCCACTTGTCTCCTTACAAACTGGGTGCCAGCTCTTCCTCAAACGGTCATTATTTCGATTATACTATGAAATGATTCATCCAACAGCTTAGTGGTCATGTCAGACCCCAAATTTCATATGCCTCAGCCTATTCTTCCATCAAATCCAGTCTCCCATTCGGTGAAATCTCTGCCATTTGATTTGGGGCCTCTAGATCCTATGGTCATCGCTTTTATCGCATGGGTGACTTGCTCGACTGTTACCCTGCGATGAGAGTGGTTTTCTCTCTCATCCACTGGACATGCGTCATTCAATGTATGGCATCACTTGGTCCTCTACCAAACCCACTTACCACCCAAAATTCCTCCAATATTCTGTTAGTTCTGGAGTGTGGGACCCGCCTGTCGGTGTTAGTGCTTTTCCCATGGTTTTACTTGTTTTTCACATGACCAGGTGCTGAGGCTTTTCCTTCTATGAGGTTTCTACCCTATAATGCGCGATTAGAAATGGATTATGTTTTCTGATGTAGACTCCCTATTTTCTAGTTTGTGCCACTATGTGGTCTCCATGGGCTAATGGTCAGTGTGCTTTGACCGATGGTCCTCATTGTTCCATGCTAGTTACAACTCCCACTGTCTAGAGATCCTTCTTGATAGCTCATTTTTCACAAAATTTTGGAGTTTGACATAATTTGAAACAGTCATAGAATTATGATAATTTTCAAGGATCCAATTCAGATCAACAATGGATCTCCAAAACTCTATGACACTTTTCTCACTTAAGGGAACCAATGAATGAGCAACCTTCCTCCACATATTTGAAATTTTGAAAGATTATTAAATCAATTAATTCCAATCTTGTAGTGGAGCTTTGTCAATATGCTGAAAGTGGTTTGGTTCAATGCCTCTTGACCCAATCTATCCACTAACTTCATTTACTAATGAATATTCTATTTTGATAATGTTCAATAAGCACAATATCCTTTTTCTAACCTTTGCATGATATATTTCGAACAAGCCGAACCAAAAAAACAAATAAACACCTGATGAGCACAAGAAATGTGGAGGAATTTTAGTGAAAAAACCTTGGTTGCTCACATAACACATGATCCATGTGATTAAACCTATAGTCACTCCCATATTCTTGCAATCCAAAGATTGTAGATTTCAACTACTACCACACGGTTGGCTCCATACCACTATGGAAGAGGACTAAAAACCACTCAAATAAACTTAGAACTTGACCAAACTTCTTCCAACACTTGATCAAAATCATACACACCTCAGGAAGCCAATATATCCTTCGCAACTCTCCAACAATCCATTGTAGAAACTCCATCATCATCACAAGCCAAACTAGGTTGACTCATATGCCATCCACCAATTTCCTCATCACTTAAGCCATCAAACTTCACCACAACTAATCCAACATCCGCAACCATCAATGAAAGACGTTGCAACTAATAATACAAGCTGAAAACCATCAATACACACACCCAATACCATAATCGTAACTTAACAATCTCTATTACTATCAACTACGTGTAGTATCTCCACAACTTTCCAAGGAATCCACACATAAGCTAAGGTCTGCAACCAATGAACCATGTGCATAAACACAAACAACCAGGTTGAAATGAATTCCAACTATCAACACTGCATCACAACATCAATGCATCCTCCAACACTATGCTACTAGGTTGACATCAATTCTGACAAATTAATGTGTCACAACATCAATGTCAACATCGTGGATATGGCCTATGAGTGATTGTTGTAAGTAAACTTGGCCACAATAGGTCTATTTTTGGCTGGAAAATTGAAGTCCCATTTTCAATTGCCTTTATTTTCTCAATTGTAAATGAAAATTTTATAAGTTGAAGGCTATAAATTTAAAGTAAATCAAGTTTGATTTCTTGCTTGATATTATTGCATGAGTCTTGTTGATGGTCTTGAAATTTTTATGAATTCTATTATAAGCCTTTGCCATGCAACTACATGGTTCTTGTTTGAAAATGAAATGTTTGTAAGAATGGTGAAAATGTTGAGTATGCATTTGTGCATATTATTTATGGATATTATGGGACTATTAAGAAGGATTTCCTATAATTTTGTGGAATATTGATGTTTTGGTAGACTTCTTGGAAACTCATAAAACTCTAAGAGGTTGATGGGACAAATTCATGGCTTGTATAGCCAACACCTTGTGATTTATCTTGTATATTTTTCATCAAGAACCCAAAGATGGTGTTATTGTAGGAAGCTCAGAAGGGATAATGTTTGGAGTGGTTTAGAGGATCCCAACAGTGAGAATTAGACTTTTCTAGAGGTTTGAACCCTTGTAGAACCACCATAGATAAGCCTTGGTCAAGTCTATTCAAAACGACTCACGTAGAGTTTTTTATCCTTAGTTCATTTAAATCCATTTTTCATGGTCATGGTGGGATGATATTTTCTAAATATTAGCTCCCCGGAGGTTATTCCACAGATGAATAAAGTGAGGTACACAAAAGGATATTCCCTATGATAAATGAAGTGGGAGCACTGGAGATCTCATTCCCAAATTTAGTGAAGCTGTAGCACCAAAGGTTATTCCTCGGATGAATGAAACAAGCTACACTAGAGGTTATTCCAAGTAAGAATGAAGCAGGAGTGTCGAAGGCTACTCCATGGGTGTTTGAATCAAGAGCACCAAAGGTTATTCCACGTATGAATTAAGTTGGGTACACTGAAGGTTATTCCCAGGAGGAATGAAGTGGGAACACTAAAGGATACTATGGAATTTGAAGTAGGGTGCACTAGAGGATACTCCCCAAACATGTGAAGTAGGGTGCACTCGAGGTCACTCCCCGAATGTATGAGGTAGATTTACCTGGACACATAACACAAGGTTTTGGAACCCAAATCCATGAATCGGCTGAAAACTATTAAGACTGTGACAAATGGCATTGAGAGACTAGTTAGGGTCATCATGTGGATGACATGTGGTGGAATGGAGAAATGGTGCCTTCTATTTTATTAGAATTCAATTAGCCATAGTTTTGATCTAAAGGTTGGATTGAGATAAAATTTTATATCACTAGAATCATCTTGATGAGATGAATGCAATGGTGATGTCAAACCAAGGCTTTAAGTGAGTTGAAAATATAAAAATTTGTAGACCCCATTTCCATAACAACACCTTCGATTTTTGGTCAGCATAGTAACCACATCCTCTTAACCTACATTATGATGAGAATTAGGAATGGGTGTGTTACAAAGTACATGGTCACATGTTTAGTTATTTCATAGGGTGGGAGAGAATTCCCTCTAAACTTGCTTGAGGCAATGATGGCTATGCCACCCTCCCTCTCCGTTAGTTAGCACAATGGGATGTTATCCCCTCCACCTAGTTTCAAATCCCATGATGGGACATCTTTCGCCCTTTATGATAAGTCTCATGGAATAGGTTCCCCCGCCTTCATGGAATCTTGGAAAATCATATATGGGGAGTCTTGTGAAGTCATCAATTCTTTGTATATCTAGCTTACAAACTATTGGATGATATAATCTCGTTGTTATAGTGGCTTATGACCTATTGGATATACTCTTATTTCTATAGTGGAAACCACTAATTTTGATCTTGAGCTCACACTTATTACCATGTGAAAGCTAATTTGTTGGTCTTACCAAGTTGTGGAATTACAACATGTACACAGGTGTCTTTATCTAGGAGGAAAGAAATGGAAAAGGAGGCCAATTCTAGTGTGGCAAGGTTAGTTGCATCATATAAAAAAAACAAGAATGATGATCACCTTCCATTCTTGATGAAAAGTAGTAACAAATTTCCATTTTAGAGCTTTGGTGGAGGTGTGGGTCAAGCAACAAAAAGAAAGGTAGTGAAACATGGTCCAATAGACAGGATTTTTCAAAAAGAGAGATAGGAAGAGCTTGATCACACCATTGTGTTCTTTTTCTATCAAAAATTCATATACTTTAATGTTGAATGCTCAAGTTTATTTCTTGAGATGTGGTGAGATCTAACTCAAGGGGATTCATCAAGGTATGTTCCTCTTGGGTTAGAGAAGCTTAGAACCACATTGTTGACTAAGGTAAATAAAGAGGTGGATAGAATTCTTGAGCCTATTAAGTCAACATGGCCAACATCTAGGGTTAGTATTGTTTATGATGAATGGATGGATCCATGACACCGCCCACTCATCAAATTCAAGGTCTCTTCCTTGAATGGACTGGTTTTCTTGAAATCAATGGATGCACTTGGACAACATAAGGATTCACAATATACTGTTGATTTGTTCATTAAAGTTATTGAATATGTAGGTGTTGATTCTTGTGTGCAAATCATTACAGATAATGCAACTGATTACAAGGATGCTGGCATGATTGTGGAAGCTAATCCACAAGTATTTTGGAAATCTTGCATTGTCCATTCCTTGAATTTAGAACTTAAATATATTTCTTATGATGTGCCTTGGATTGGAACTATTATTCAGGATGCACAACATATCCAGAACTTGTTGGGTTTTGTTATTCTTTCCACGACTAACCTATGTAATGAACTGGGGGGTTAGAGGGGGGGAGGAGCCTCCCATTCATTGCAGGGATTTTGCAACGGGAAGTTTGAGGGCGGTGGTTAGCCCCCCTCTACAGAGTCCAAGGCAGAGCCCCGAGAATTTTTTTTTTTTGGACCCTATATTAGGTTGGGCAGACCTACCTATGGTTTTGTGCGTGATTTTCACACATGGTTTTGGATGCGATGGCTTTTGGTCCATGGTTTTGGATGTAATGGTTTTTGGTCCATGGTTTTGGATGCGATGGTTTTCGGTCCATGGTATTGGATGCTTCGACATGTATAAATATGTATTGTAACATTGAAAGGAACATAATGAAAAATAAAGTTGGTAGTCCCAATTTTTGGATCTATGGAAAAATATCTGTGTCTATGTGTTTTATGTGTTATGCTCTCGCATTTTTTATTTTTTGTGTTTTATAATTCACATGCAGGTAATTTCTGTATGGGGTTAAAACCCACATTTGGTATTGGAGCTATTTTTGCTTCAAGGGGATGCCTTTGTTCCTGAGGGATGTTAGTTGGGCTTGTGGTAGATCTCGTTCAGTGAGAGATATGTGGGATCAATTCTGGTGGTGAAAGAAGATGGCGAGCAGTGGAAAGATAGAGATCGAGAAATTTAATGGTCGGAGTTTTGAGTTGTGGAAACTCAAGGTGGAGGATTTGTTTGTGGATAAATATTAATGGATCATGGTAGATCTGGGTATTAAACCAATGGGAGTGTCTAATGAAGAATGGAAGAAGTTGGATTGGAAGGCAAAGAGAACAATACGATTGTGTGTATCAGATTCAATACTTCTAGATGTATTAGGGGAAGCTACAGAAAAGGCTTTGTGGGACAAGTTAGGGACTTTCTACCAATCTAAGTCTTTGGTGAATAAATTGTTCCTATGGAAAAAGCTGTATAACCTAAGGATGAAAGATGGAGATTTGGTGATAGAGAATATGAATGCATTTAATATTGTGGTAAGTCAGTTATCATCTGTTGATGTCAAAATTTTAGATGAATATAAGTGCATTAGTGTGTTGTGTTCTTTACCAGATTCATGGGATAGTCTGGTTGTTGAAATAGGTAGCAATGCAACTTCCTTTCTGACAGAGGAGATGAGACGGAAAAATATTGAGAGCCAGAATGGTGATACCTTGTCTATACAAGGACAGTCCTAGAACAAAAACAAAAATAAGTCATTGAGTGGGAGATCTAAATCTCCTAGAAAACCTGTAAAGGTGGTGTGCTGGAAATGCGAAAAGGAAGGGAACTACAAAAGGGACTATAAATCTAAAGCTCTTCACAAAGGAAAGGGATCTGATGATGCTCCTTCTACAGAGGTGAAAATCACTTCAGATGAAGGTAGGGATGTGTACTTTCTTTCTTCAAGTACACATGTAGATCATGAGGCATGGTCGATTGACTCAGGCGCACCCTTTCACTTCACTCCCCATAGAGAGTGGTTCTGCGAGTATGAGAAATATGATGGTGGTGATGTCTTCTTGAGGGATAATAGGAAGGATAGAATCGTTGGTCGTGGAAAAGTAAAGTTGAAGTTGCAAGGTGGAAGGAGTTTGGTCAAGTTCTAAGTTTATTTGAGTGGTTTTTAGTCCTCTTCCATAGTGGTATGGAGCCAACCGTGTGGTAGTAG
>Ga0181471_100660_pt1 | contig 10255 bp, 9 predicted proteins | sample InSIn5gowninarea_FD_119083 | JGI IMG/M metagenome (GOLD analysis project Ga0181471, IMG submission 119083) | Clean room microbial communities from NASA Spacecraft Assembly Facility at Jet Propulsion Laboratory, Pasadena, California, USA -... ...
TTCCTGGCTTTATTGCTTTTTTTTTTCCAGTAGGCTTTGAATTTGATTTTTCGTCAATTATTTTTATTTCAGTTTCGCTGGTTATTTCAATTGCTCTAATTGACAATCTCTATACGGTGATTATTTGGGTTCTTAATACTTATACCGGGGAAAAACTTGTGCGGAGCTTTCGATATCATTTATTCAATCACATTCAACATCTTTCTTTAGCATTCCACGATAAGAATGGAACAGCTGACTCTGTTTACAGAATTCAATACGATACTTCTGCCATTCGAACACTGATCATTAATAATGTATCTCCCATACTCACTTCCTGTATTACACTTACCGCAATGATAGTGATAATGTTTATTATTAACTGGCATTTCGCCTTAATTACCTGTTCTATCATTCCTCCAATGATTTTTCTTACTCGGATTTCTACCAAAAAACTTAAAAAGGATTGGAAGGAGGTGAAGGAATATGAGAGTAATGCCATGTCGGTAATTCAGGAGGTGCTTACTTCACTAAGAGTAGTTAAAGCTTTTGGGCAGGAAGACGGAGAAAGCATGCGTTTTATGGCTAAAGCCGATCGAGCAATGAAAGGACAACTGAAAGTAGCCAAGATTGGGGCTTTATTTTATTTCGGCATAGGGATGATCTATGCAACAGGTACGGCTTTATTTATTTACTTCGGTGCTAAATATGTTCATTCGGGTCAAATGACCTTAGGGGAACTCACCATGGTTATTGCATATTTGGGGCAGATTTATGGACCCTTGGATAAAATAAGCAGGAATTTGAATGAGGTCCAATCGTCGTTGACGAGCATGGAAAGGGTTTATAACTTGATGGATGAAGAAAGAGAAGTGAAGGAAATAGCTCGACCGGTGCATCTTAACCGTACAAAGGGAGCTATAGAATTTAATAACGTAAGTTTCTACTACAGAAAAGATTTAAATATTTTAAATAATATTTCCTTTAAAATTAACCCGGGAGACCGGGTAGGAATTATGGGATCAACAGGGGCGGGAAAGTCAACATTAATTAATTTAATAACTCGATTTTATGATGCTACTTCCGGTCAGATTTTAGCAGATGACGTCGACATTAAAAGGTACAAGTTGTTAGACTACAGAAAACAATTTGGTATAGTACTTCAGGAGCCAGTATTGTTTTCAACAACAATTGCTGAAAATATAGCTTATGGGCTTCCTAATGCAACCGAAAAAGAAATCATAGAAGCGGCAAAACTTGCTAATGCTCACGATTTTATTAATCAATGTGCAGATGGTTATGGGACGATGGTAGGAGAAAGAGGAATGAATTTATCAGGCGGAGAAAGGCAACGGATTTCAATTGCAAGAGCCTTTATAAAGAATGCGCCAATATTAATTCTGGATGAGCCCACCAGTTCGTTGGACGTAAAAACTGAATCACAGATAATGGAGGCAATGGAACGTTTAATGCAGGGGCGCACCACCTTTCTTATCACTCATCGTCTGAATACTCTTGATGCTTGCAATATTATCCTACATCTTGATAAAGGGAGACTTGTAGAAGTGGTGAATAATAAACAGGATGCAATCGCAGAAAACAAGCAAATTTTCTTTCAGCACTGAAACATGCCAAGTTAGTATATAGTATAGGAGCTTTATTAACTGGATGATGAACGGAAGCGAAAGGGAAATGATAAAGTTATAGCGGCGCTGTAGTTTTTCAATTCATTTATTTGTATCGAATTTTTGCCTCACTATTTAGACTCCTACTGATGCGTTCAAGTCGGATGTTTTCTAAATTTTTTGAATTTAACGCGAATAATTATTCCTAATACCCGCGGAGAGGAAAGGTATATAATATAAAACGTGCAATTAACTTTAGAACTTATACTTAAAATTTGTCTTCATCGAAATTATTTAAAGAGCAAGCCTTAATTGCAATAGATAGAATAACAATAAAATTATAACAAATGCATGTATTAGTAGCAGGATGGTTTTCATGGGGAAATATGGGAACAACAGCAGGAGATTTAATAGCAAGAGATATTGTATGTAGCTGGCTTAAAGAAGCAGGAGTTGATTTTGATGTTGCCGTTCATTCCAGCTTTTCTTTTAATAAGGCTGTCGATTGGGAAAAAGCTAATAAAGATTTGTATACCGATATTGTTTTTGTATGTGGCCCTTTTGGCAATGGTTATCCTGTTACAGATATGCTGAAACATTTTTCAAGTGCAAGATTAATTGGTGTTGACCTTTCTTTATTAGACACCCTTGAAAACTGGAATCCATTTACTTTATTATATGAACGTGATAGTTCAAGAAGGTCTAATCCTGACATTACCTTTTATGCAGCACCTCCAAAAGTTCCCGTGGTAGGGCTTATGCTTGTTCACAAGCAAGGTGAGTACAAAAAAAGAGGTCGGCATGATGAAGTTTGGAATGAAATTGAGAAGTTATTAAATAGTCGTGAAATGGCAGTTGTCCGAATAGATACGGTTATAACTGAGAATGAGGGAAAATTGAGAACCGAGGGGGAAATTGAGTCATTAATTGCCAAGATGGATGTGATAATAACGACACGTTTACATGGTACAGTGTTGGCCCTTAAAAACGGAGTCCCTGTTATTCCGATTGATCCCATTGCTGGCGGTGCTAAAATTAGTTTACAAGTAAATACTATCGGATGGCCAATATTATTCTCACCTGAAGATGTTAATGTGGGAAAATTAATTGAAGCTTTCGACTACTGTTTTACTGCAGATGCAAGAAGAGAGGCACAGGAATGTGCTTCTAAAGCGATAGAAAAAATCGAACTAATTAGAGAAAAATTTATTTCGGAAATTAAAGAATTACAATCTTCCAGAATAGGAAATGAGAACTTTCAAAATAACTAATTATTGAGGTAAAGATTTGATGTTGGGTTGGTGCCTATTGCTTTTTCTGCTAAGGTTCACTTTAACTTGTCCGTCTTCCCGTTAATAGAAACATAATCACTAATATTATTGCATATAATTCGAAATATCCAATCACTCATTACAAAAATCTATTAGTTACAATTATAATGGAGGAAGACCTTAATAGCTTTTTTATTAAGAACCTCCTTGCTCATTATTGTTTAGGAAGTACAAGTGAGTGACACAACAATGCCAAATAGTAGCAAAAATGATGGTCTAAAATGAGGTAATAAAATTTTAACAACAAAATTATTACTGATAATCAATCAGTTCTACAACTACCTGTAAAAAATATCATCTAATTCGTACTGTTTTTCGATTGCATCCTCCTACCTTTGCCGTCCATTAAAAAATTGGCGGGATAGCGCCAATTAAATTAAAACATAAATAATGAGCAAATTACATTTCACAACCAAATCTGCGAACGAGGCTACCGTGCAACGTGACTGGTACGTTGTTGACGGCACTAATCAAACCGTTGGTCGCATTTGTGCTAAAATCGCAGCAGTTCTTCGCGGTAAGAACAAGGCGTACTTTACCCCACACGTTGACTGTGGTGATTTTGTTATCGTAATCAATTGCGATAAAGTTAAATTGACTGGTAACAAAATGGATGAAAAAGAATACATGCACTACACTGGTTATCCTGGTGGCCAGAAAGTAGAAATCGCAAAAGACTTGCTTAAGCGTCGCCCTGAGGTGATTGTTGAGAGAGCTGTAAAAGGCATGCTTCCTAAAAACCGTTTAGGTCGTAAGTTGTATAAAAAACTTTTTGTGTATGCGGGTGACAAACATCCTCATACTGCACAGCAACCTAAGGAACTTAAATTTTAAAAACAGTATTGAGTACTAAGTATAAAGTACTAAGACAAAACCCAAAAGTGATAGTCTGAGTACTGCATACCAAATACTAAAAATTTATACAAAAAAATGGAAAAACAAAAAAATGCCGTAGGTCGTCGTAAGGAAGCTGTGACAAGAGTTTTCCTTAACAGAGGCGAAGGTAAAATAACTGTAAACGATAAAGATTATAAAGATTATTTTCCGCTTGTTTACTTACAAAACCAGGTTGAACAACCATTCAAGGCAATTGAAGGAACTGACAAATTTGACATCAAAATCAATGCAACAGGTGGCGGTCTTAAAGGACAGGCGGAAGCTGCAAAGCTTGGCATTGCCCGTGCTTTACTTGAAGTAAATCCTGAATTGCGTCCAACACTAAAAGCTGCCGGTTTACTTAAGCGTGACCCCAGAAGTGTAGAGCGTAAAAAACCAGGTAAGAAAAAAGCAAGAAAGAGCTTCCAGTTCTCGAAGAGATAACAGCCCCCTCAATCCCCCAAAGGGGGAGTATGGGATTAAATGTTTTGGAATAATTTTAAAAACTTTAAAAATAAAGGCTTTTTATGAGCCCCTCCTTTGGAGGGGTTGGGGAGGCCGCCCTTTCATTATGGAAAATAACACTTCACTACAACAGCAGCTTCTTGAGGCCGGTGTACACTTTGGTCACTTGAAGAAGAAGTGGAACCCAAAGATGTTGCCTTACATCTTCGCTGAAAAAAAAGGTATTCACATCATTGACCTTAACAAAACTGTAGAAGGTCTTCAGGAGGCAGCAGCTGCTATGAAATCTATCGCAAAAAGCGGTAAGAAAATCATGTTTGTTGCTACTAAGAAACAAGCTAAAGAAATTGTAACCGAAGCTGCACAGCGCATTAACATGCCTTATGTGACTGAGCGTTGGTTAGGTGGTATGCTTACAAATTTCAACACTGTTCGTAAGAGCGTGAAGAAGATGCAGAGCATCGAGAAAATGTTGAACGACGGTAGCGCTGAAAGCCTTACTAAAAAAGAGCGTTTAACTTTAACCCGTGACAAAGAAAAAATGGAAAAAGTTCTTGGAGGTATCGCTCAACTTGGTCGTGCCCCTGCAGCTTTATTCCTTGTAGATATTGGCCACGAGCACATTGCTTCTTGCAGAGGCTAAGCGTCTTGGAATTACAACTTTTGGTATGGTTGATACTAACAGCGATCCGAACAAAGTTGACTTCTCTATCCCTGCAAATGACGATGCTACAAAGTCTGTCGCTATCATCACTAACTATATCGCTGCTGCCATCGCTGAAGGTCTTGCCGAAAGACAAGCATCTAAAGATGACGACGTAGATACAGATAATGATAATGATGCAGAAAAAAGAGCTGCACGTTTACAAGCCGAAGCAGAAGCTGAAGCTGCACGTGGCGGAAGAGGTCGTGGTCCTGCGGGACAAGGCGGTCCGGGAGGCCCTCAGAAGCGTCGCGTACCAGGTGGTGCAAGCCGCAGACCAAGTGGTCCGGGCGGTCCGAGATAGTGATGCCCCTAACCCCTGAAGGGGAACAAGGAGTAGGATGTTTATGAACTTAGCGTAACTGCTACTATTAAACATCGTTGCGTCGCACACTTGTACTGTAAAATAAAATTCAATAAATTCCCTAACTCCCCTTTAGGGGTTGGGGGCAAATTATATATTATGTCAACTGCAACAATTACTGCCGCAGATATTAATAAACTACGCCAGGCCACCGGAGCTGGTATGTTGGATTGTCGTAAAGCACTTACTGAAACAAATGGTGATTTTGAAGGTGCTATTGACTGGTTGCGTAAACAAGGTCAGAAAGTTGCTGCTAAACGTAGCGATCGTGAAGCTAAAGAAGGTGTTGTAGTAGCAAGAACAACGTTTGATCACAAAACAGGTATTGTACTTACTATCAGTTGCGAAACTGACTTTGTAAGTAAAAATGCTGATTTCGTTGCCTTTGCTACAAGCATCGCAGATGCTGCCATTGGTAACAACGTAAAAAGTGCAGAAGAGCTTAATGAAGTAACCATTAACGGCGCTAAGATTTCTGACATGATCAATGATAAGTTGGCATCAATCGGAGAAAAAATAGGGGTTAGCCGCTTTGAGAGAATTGAAGCTCCTTATGTTGCTTCTTATATTCATGGAGCAAACAGAATGGGTGTTTTAGTTGGGTTTAATAAAACTGCTGAAGTAGCTGGTAAAGACATTGCTATGCAAATTGCTGCTATGAATCCACTTGCAGTTGATCCTTCAGCTGTACCTGCTGAAACAGTTGAAAGAGAAAGAGCAATCGTAACAGAAACAATTGCCGCTGATCCTAAAATGGCGGGTAAGCCTGCCGAGATGATCGCTAAAATTGCTGATGGCAAATTGAATTCTTTCTTCAAAGAAAATACTTTAGCTGCCCAGCTTTTTGTAAAAGACAACAGTAAAACTGTCGCTGAATACCTGAAGAGCATTGATAGCGAATTGAAAGTTTTAGATTTCAAAAGAGTTGCTTTAGGATAAGATACTTCTTGGTTTATAATATAAAAAAGAGGTTGTTTCAGCATTGAAACAACCTCTTTTGTTTGTATGACTTTTATCAATTGATTGAATAAAGTTTCTGCTGTCCTATAAGTTAAAAGCTGCCTATACACCTCATATTCTTAATGCCTGCTCTTTAGGCTATCTATAATATTTCTCGTTATTATTTTAGCACCATCTTTGAATAAATGAGTGCCATCACAAAATAAAGCTTTTTCTAATTTTAGGTTATGCAAGTCTATAAACTCATCTTTAAAAGTACGGTGTAGTATAGAAGCAATTGCATTATTAGCACTTTCCCGTTCCGGAGTTATAAGATCATCGCGCCATGGCATATAAGCCAGTTTAAATGAAATGTTTTTCTTGTTTAATAGAGACTTTATAGCAGTTATGTTTTGCATAAAGGCAGTAAAACCTGTAGTATCAAAATAGCGTTCATTTCTTTTTTTACTGAACACAAAACCGGTGGTGTTTATCAGTACGGAACCACAGCTATCAAACGAAAGGCTGGAGTAGGTATTAAGGCGATATAAATCTTTTGATCGCAGCGACCAGTTTTTCCGGAAGTCGCTGAAGTTGAAATTATAAAGGAAGGCGGCTGCTTTATACCATGCTGTATTCTTGCTGTTTAGATAATTATTTACCAACTCTAAATCCTTAATATCAAAATGGGCCGAATCGTATAAGTCCTGGTTGCTAAAAGGAATAAGTACTGTCCTGCATTTTTCAAATTCAATTGTCTGTACTATTTCGAGCAACTTCTGCGACTTCAACCCCCACGAAGAAAAGTTATAAGTTTTTTGTTGTATCGAGTCTTCGATTAATTCTGCTGCAATATTGTTTAGCGCCATTGATGAACCTAATACAAGAAATTCTGTTTCTTTGGTTCTATGCAACGAATGGAGGTGCTGTATTTGGGAATTAAAGGATATTGAATTTGAAAAATTATTTGTGGGCATACTCTTAAAACCATTCCTGCCGATATCTTCTCTGTAAATAAACAAGGTAATTAAAATGACAATTACCAGTAAGCCTGATAGGAACAGCAAAAGTTGTTTAATGAAGAGGCTCTGCATTTTCGATTTAAAATTGGAAATAAATGAACATCTTGTTTTCATATACACCAAGAAAAATAATCATGGCAATTGCAGTATAATAAATTGACCACCTGAAGATTCTTGGGAAACGTTCCATAAGATCACGTTCATGATACTTCAATTGAATAAAGTGTACTATCTCAAGCAGGGCAATAAGCAGGAAGCAATTATAAGCCATCCTGAATTTTATGGGAAAGTGCAAATAAGTAAAGTCTTTTGTTGCCAGCAAATGAACCAGGTCTGCCGGAATAGTTCCTATTTTTTGAATCATATAAAAAGCATCTCCGACAGTAGGAGCTCTGAAAAATATCCATGCGAGAGTAACTAAAACAAAGACTGTAGCAACATTGAGCGAGTTATTTAGCGTACCTATTTTTTCGATTCCGATTCTCTTTGATAACGACGCTCTGTATTTTCTTGTAAAAAGAGCAAATATTAGGTAAAAACCATGTAAGGCACCCCAGATGATAAACGTCCAATTGGCGCCGTGCCAGAACCCACTTACAAGAAATACAAAGAACAAATTAAAGTAAGCTCTTTCCAGGCTTACGCGGTTGCCTCCAAGCGGAATGTATAAGTAATCTTTAAACCAGGTAGAAAGAGAAATATGCCACCTTTTCCAGAACTCTGAAATACTCCGCGAGAAATAGGGCTTATTGAAATTGGTCATTAACCTAAACCCCATAACCCTGGCTGAACCTAAAGCAATGTCTGAGTAACCGGAAAAATCACAAAATATCTGAAAGGCAAAGAAAAAAGCAGCAATGGCAATAGTAATTCCCGGGTAAGAATGAGGGTCGTTAAAAACAGGATCTGAAAATTGTGCAAGCCTGTCTGCTATAACCACTTTCTTAAACATCCCCCATAGCATTAGTCTCAGGCCTATAACAACATCGATATAGTTAAAAACTTTCTTATCGTGAAACTGGGGAAGCACATTATTCGGTCTTTCTATAGGCCCGGCAACCAACTGTGGATAAAACATAACGTAAAGCGCGTAGATACCAAAATGCTTTTCGGCCGGATAATTCTTTCTGTACACCTCTATGGTATAACTCATAGCCTGGAAGGTGTGAAAAGACAAGCCGATAGGAAGGATAATTTTCAGAAGTGGGAGGGAAACACCCGCTGCAACATTTATATTGTCTATAAAGAAATTATAATACTTGAAAACAGCAAGTACGCCAATATTGGCAACAAGACTGATAATCAAAAAAACCTTTCTTTTTTTTCCTTCTGCTTTTTCAATAGCCAGGCCGGCTATATAATCTATTATGATAGTGCCAAAGAGAATAAGAATGTAAACGGGAATAAAATACATGTAAAAGATACATGAGGCTATCAACAAATGAAGCCACCTGAACCGATGCGGAAGTGCAAAATAAATAAGCGTTACTATCGGAAAAAAAATCAGGAATTCAATTGAATTAAAAAGCATGGGCAACAGACTTTATCCGATAACGGCTTTTGCGGTATTTCTTTGGTTTAAAAGTTAGGCAACAATCAGTTATATAAACTGTAAAGCACATGGCCAAGCATGCTTAAACTATACAGCATTATTCAGGAATAGTAAACTAAAGACATAATAGCAGGCACTATTATGTCTTTAGTTATTTAGTATTAGCTGAGTATGCGATATTATTAGGCCTGTACAGCTTCATAAGTCCCATCACTGGTAGCCACTTCGTACACTTCAGCATCGATACCAAATTCCTGCTTATAGGCATCTGTTAGCTCCTTGACAACGCTTGTCCAGTCTTCTTTTTTCACAAGGTTAATGGTACATCCGCCAAATCCGCCGCCCATAACCCGGCTGCCAATAAATGAAGGATGTTGTCTTGCCTTATCTGCAAGAAAATCAAGTTCTTTACAACTTACTTCGTATAGTTCACTTAATCCCTTATGCGTTTCAAACATTAGCTTGCCAAATTCCTCAAGTTCATTGTTTTCTAAATGTATGGCTGCCTTTTGGGTTCTTTGTATTTCCTGTGTTACATATAAACAGCGGTTATAAATAACAGGATCCATTTCACCTTTATACTTTTCTACTTCGGCTGGCTTAATATCTCTGAATGATTTTGCTGCGGGCAATTTTGATTGTAAAAACTGAAGTCCTTCCTGGCATTGTTGCCTGCGTACATTATACTCGCCACTTGCTAAAGAGTGACTTACTTTAGTATTAATAAGCACTAATGAATAATTCTCCAATTTTAGAGGAAGATATTTATAATCGAGGCTGGTACAATCCAGTAAAACTACGTTATCAAGCTTTCCCATCAGGCTTGCAAACTGGTCCATTATGCCACACATAACCTGCGGAAAAGTGTGCTCTGCCTTTTGCGCCATTGTAGCCATTGTTGGCCGCAGTAAATGCAAACCGAATATTTCATTAAGCGCAAATAGCAAACCGCACTCTACCGCTGCAGACGATGACAGACCTGCACCTACCGGAAGGTTGCCACCAAAAGCACAGTCAAACCCACCAATTGCAAGTTCTCTTTTCTGAATCTGGTCTATAACACCCAATAGATAATTTTGCCATCCTTCGACTGGTGCAATCACAGAAAGTGGTGTAGAGTATTCTTCTTTAAGGTCAACACTGTAAAAATTTACCACATTGGTATTATTAGGCGCTACGGCAAACCAAATACCTTTATCTACTGCCGCCGGCATTACAAACCCATCATTGTAATCTATATGTTCCCCGATGAGGTTGATTCTACCCGGCGAAAAAAAGAGCCGCGGTGTACTTTCAAAGTTTGCTGCAAATATTTCAACAATAGATTCAGGTAGCATGATGATTTAGATTTATAAAGGTCTGATAATAAATTTTGTAGCAAAAGTAGTGCTGTGTTATT
>Ga0181471_100441_pt3 | contig 10251 bp, 11 predicted proteins | sample InSIn5gowninarea_FD_119083 | JGI IMG/M metagenome (GOLD analysis project Ga0181471, IMG submission 119083) | Clean room microbial communities from NASA Spacecraft Assembly Facility at Jet Propulsion Laboratory, Pasadena, California, USA -... ...
TTACGCGCCCGTTTGCTTGATATGGTAATTGGTGATTGGGACAGGCATGACGATCAGTGGCGCTGGGATAAAGATAAAAGCAAGAAAGAAACGGTTTACACACCCATACCGCGCGACCGTGACCAAGTTTATTATAAAACTTCGGGTATTTTTCCGTGGATAGTTGCACACCAGTGGTTAAAAGCAAAGTTTCAACCTTTTAAGGATGAAATACGTGACATTGGCGCCTGGAACTTTAACGGACGCTTTTTTGACCGCTACTTTTTAAATGAACTGGATGAGGACGATTGGAAGGAACAAATTAACTATGTGCAAACTCATTTGACAGACGAGGTAATAAAAAAGGCCATGCAACGCATGCCTAAAGATATTTATTCGTTATCGGCCAAAGATATCATCAAAACGGTTATAGCCCGACGCAACAATCTAACTAAACAAGGGGTTGATTACTATCGGTTTATTTCTGGACAGGTAGATGTACCAGCCAGTGAAAAAAATGAGCAAATAGAGATAAATCAGTTAGATGGCGGAAAGGTTAGCCTGGCCGTACGAAATATAAAAAAGGACAGCACTTTGGGCAAGACTGTGTACGAACGCACTTTTGACCCCGATGTAACCAAGGAGGTGCGAATTTACGGCTTTGGCGGCGGCGATAAATTTAAAGTTGTTGGTAAGGGCAAATCGCCTATAAAAGTGCGAATGGTAGGTGCACCCGGCCGCGATAGCTTTATAGTGGATAAGGATGTTGACAACAAGCGAAACCTATTTATCTATGATCGTTCGGACGAAGCCAATGTGCTTCCAGATAAGAATTTAGCTAGAATACGTACTTCAACTGATACAAGTGTAACAAGCTACAATCGTAAAAATTTTGAATACAATCGCCCGCAGCCTATTGTATTTGCACGCTACAATAATGATTATGGCGTAATATTAACTGCAGGTTATGCCTATACAAAGCACGGTTTCCGTAAAACGCCTTACGAGTGGCGGCAAGAATTATTGGTTAATTACGCATTCGGACGTAAATCCTTTCTGATTAGATACAACGCGGATTTTAAACAGCTGCTTGGTAACAATGATTTGTTGGTGCACTTTACATCGCGCGGACCGCACAACATCAGCAACTTTTTTGGAATTGGAAATAATACAGGTTTCCAGGACAACGACAAAGATGATGATGACAATGATGGAACCGGAATACAGTATTACCGTAACCAGTATGATCATTTATACGGCGATATAAAATTGGCGCATACCTATGGTAAAGTAAAGCTGAGCGCAGGGCTAACCGGTCAGTTTTATTATGCTAATGCAACCGAAAATGTTAACCGGTTTTTAGGTTTGTATGGAACACAAAACCCCAACGAAAATGTATTTTCGAGTAAAACGTATGCAGGCGTGGTAACCGGAGCAGAAATAGACACTCGAAACAGCCCGTTAATAACCACAAAGGGAGTGTATTGGAATACTACATTGCGTGGGTTGCAGCAAATTAATCAACAACAGCATCGTTACGCACAACTGGAGTCAGAACTAAGTTTTTTTGCCAACCCCGATCATGATTCGGTTTTAGTTATTGCTGCCCGCTTTGGCGGCGGAACCACTTTAGGCCATGCCGAGTATTTCCAACAGTTGAAATTAGGCGGTTCTGATAATCTGCGTGGTTTTAGAACCTGGCGTTTTACCGGTAAAAGTATGTTGTATAACAACATTGAAGCTCGTCTTAAACTGTTTGATTTTAACGCGTACTTATTTCCGGGAAGCTTAGGTGTAATTGGCTTTAACGATATAGGCCGGGTTTGGACACCGGGCGAAAAATCATCAAAATGGCACGATGGTTATGGTGGTGGTATATTCGTTATTCCGGCCGAATTGTTCCTTATTCAAGCTACCCTTGCACATTCAAACGAAGGAAAGTTTGTTTACGTAAATTTAGGCTACCGGTTTTAAAAGCTCATTTCAAATATCGTATTGTACACGTCGTGGGGGTTCCAAATTGGAAGAAATTTTCAAGTCCAACAAAAATCCCTACCTTCATGCCCTCTAATATTACCTGAAAATATATGAAACTGTTAGAAGGAAAAACCGCGCTGATTACCGGAGCATCAAAAGGAATAGGACGCACCATAGCCGAAAAATTTGCCGAGCATGGTGCCAATGTTGCATTCACTTACCTGTCGTCTGTAGAAAAAGGTCAGGCTCTTGAGCAAGAACTGCAAAGCTATGGTACACAAGTAAAAGGCTACCGTTCAGATGCCTCTAAATTTGACGAAGCAGATCAACTGATTACCGATATCATGGCCGATTTTGGTAAACTGGATATTGTTATAAACAATGCCGGTATTACTAAAGATGGCTTGCTTATGCGCATGACCGAAGAGCAGTGGGACGAAGTGTTGAACGTTAACCTTAAATCTATATTCAACGTAACTAAAGCTGCCTCCAAAGTAATGATGAAGGCTCGTCAGGGTGTGTTCATTAACATGAGTTCCATTGTAGGCATACAGGGAAATGCCGGACAGGGTAATTATGCAGCTTCTAAAGCAGGCATTATTGGCTTTTCAAAATCAATGGCTAAAGAATTAGGTTCACGTAACATCCGTACAAATGTGGTAGCACCTGGTTTTATTAAAACCGAAATGACGGAAGTGTTGGATCCTAAAGTGGTTGAAGGCTGGACCGCAGGCATCCCGTTGAAACGTGCAGGCGAAACTGTTGACATAGCAAACACCTGTGTTTTCCTGGCATCAGACATGGCTGCTTATATTACTGGTCAGGTAATTTCGGTTGACGGCGGTATGGCATAAGTATACGGTAAGTATGTTGGTCAACATTGGTTTTGATAATATATCAAATCATGTTATTCCGATGGATCAATTTTATTTGAAATGGCGATTTACAGAAAGGAAATATAAATTACTGCCTTATACTCATTTAAATCAATTAAAACCTTTAGATAAGTCTGCATCCGCTTTTTTATGGGGTTATATTTCACTGACTGATGTTCATGCTAATGTTCCTTTTAAAAGAAATCTTTATAAAGAAGTTAATCAGATACTAAGAACATCAAGAAACGAAAGAGAGATTAAGAAATGGTTGTTTAACTGTGGATTTTCATTTAGCAAAGAAGTTTACTTGTCTTGGAATCCAGAAAGCGCGATGATTGTTCCATGGAAACTACTCATTAAGTACTTTGATGACTTTGCATATCTTGGTTCTGATGATTTGACCGTAATTGACGCAAGTCTTAATTGGGCTTTATTATTTTTTCATGAGGGTATGATATATTTTGGCGCGAATGTAGATAAATTGGCCATGCTTACTGAACAGGATGAAAAAGGTACCAGTTCCTGAAACGATACTCGCCATGGCAACCGAAAGGGGAGCAGATAAAACTATTTGCCCGTCGGAAGTTGCACGCGCTTTGTTTGACACCGATTGGCGTAAGCATATGGACGAAGTTAGGCAAGCGGCCATTGTGTTGCAGCAAGATGGCAAAGTGTTGATTACTCAAAAAGGAATACCGGTTGAGGTAAATCATCTTAAAGGGCCTATCCGTATAAAAATTGTATAGGTGGGAGCATAAAGTACCTCCTTTCAAAATAAAACAGCATATTTGATTTTACAGATATGCTGTTTTTGTTTTCTATAACCTGGGGTGCTGTTTCGGGCTGGTGGACACCGGTTTGCCTGCTACTTGGCGTGTTGTATGCATGGCTTTTGTATCGTAATCCGGTAAATTTAAGTAAACGCAACCGTTGGTTACTGGCTGCTTTGCGTGCTGTAGCAGTATTTGTTATTGCTTTTCTGCTTATATCTCCTTTAATTAAAACGGTTACCTATCAACCGCAAAAGCCGCTGATACTTATAGCTCAAGATAACTCATCTTCGGTAAATACATTTAAACCTCAAGGCTTTAACATAAACCAGTTTAATACCCAGCTGGCCGGCTTAAAGAAGATTTTAGGTGATGATTACGAGGTTCGGGAATTTAATTTTGACCACGATTTACATAATGGGCTTTCCACAGGCTATCGGGGTAAACAAACGAATATTGCTTCGGCAATACACCAGTTAAACGAGCGATTTGTAAACCAGAATATTGGCGCGTTGATATTGGCTACTGATGGCTTATACAATCAAGGCGCCGATCCGCAATACGAAGCTCGTAACATAAAAACCAATATATATACCATTGCCCTGGGCGACACCATTCCGCGGCGCGATTTGCTCGTTGGTAATATCAATTACAACAAAACTGCTTTTTTAGGTAACGACTTTATTATAGAAGTGCTGGTAGAAGCTTATCAAAGTATGGGTGAGCAAATGCGCCTGAGCGTATTAGAGGATGGGCGTCAGGTCGTCACGCAAAATATAAATGTTACTACCAGGGCGTTCAACAAAGTTGTGCCGATAAAATTAAATGCAGATAAAAAAGGAATTCACCAGTTTACAATTAAGCTTGCGCCGGTAAGTAATGAACTATCGGTACAAAATAATACCGAAACTATTTATATTGAGGTGCTGGATGCACGTCAAAAGGTGTTATTGGCTTACGGCAGTCCGCATCCCGATGTCAGTGTTATTAAACAATTGGTAGAGCGCAATAAAAATTATGAATTAAAGGCAGTGCAAGCCGATAAGTTGGCGACCATAAAGCTAAGTGACTATGGTTTAATTATGCTCCACCAAATGGCAGCTGCCGATAATTTATCTCTCAAAAGCTTTGTGGCTGAAACTAAAGTGCCGGTATGGTATATGGCGGGCGCTCAAACCGAATTGGAAGATTTCAACCAGGAACAAAGTACCATACGCATTATCGCTGGCCGTACCGATGTGCAAGAAGAGTTTGCTGTACCTGTAACAGGTTTCTCACTATTCACCCTTACCGATTCTACACTTTACAAATAGGTCGTTTTCCACCGTTGCTTTGCGCCGTTTGGTAATTATGGTGCAGCCTCTTCTGCGTCGGTATTAATTAAGCAGAAGATAGGAAGCGTAAATACAACATATCCCTTAATGGCCTTTAACGAAGCAGACGGGCGCCGTACGGCGGTATTAGCAGGAGAAGGTCTGTGGCGCTGGAATTTGGCTGAGTATAACGAATTTGGCAGCCACGCAGCTATGGAAGAATTGTTTAGCCAGAGTATACAGTACTTAACGGCTAATGTTAATCGCCAGCGTTTTAGAGCTTATCCATCTAAAACTGTTTTTGATGAAGGTGAAAATGTCTTGCTCAATGCCGAACTATACAACGACGCTTTGCAACTGATAAACACGCCGGATGTGAACGTCACTTTAAAAAACAATAGCGGTAAAAATTATAGCTATCTGTTTAGCCGAAGCGGGCAAAGTTATCAGTTAAATGCAGGGATGTTACCGGTAGGCAATTACAGTTATTCGGCAACTACGCAAATAGGTAAGCAGCCCTTTAGTACAAAAGGACAATTTACCATAAAGCCATTAAACTTAGAAAGCAGGCAAAGTACGGCCAACCATCAGCTATTGAATAGCTTGGCCAAACAATCGGGCGGTAAAATGCTGCAGCCATCGCAGTTAAATCAATTAGCTAATTTGATACGTAAAAACGAGAATATTAAAACCATTGTGTACGACGACCAGCGTTACACCGATTTGATAGATAGCAAATGGATTTTCGTACTCGTATTAGCTTTGTTAAGCACCGAGTGGTTTTTACGCAAGCGTGAAGGGGAGGTGTAAATGTTCAGCGTAACCTTTGTAATTGAGCTGCTGGGAACCATTGCCTTTACCATATCGGGCGCGTTTTCGGCTATGCAAAAGCGGCTGGATGCCTTTGGCGTAGTGGTAATTGCATTTATTACTGCTATAGGCGGCGGTACCATCCGCGATGTGCTAATAGGTTATACACCCGTAAGCTGGATGCGCGATTTGAATGGACCGATTGTAATTACTATAACAGCCATTTTCGCTATTCTATTTAAGAAGTACATTAAAAATTTTAAAGTCACCCTATTTTTGTTTGATGCCGTCGGGTTGGGTTTATTCACCCTTATAGGCATTCAAAAAGGAATAGATGCGGGGCTAAATCATGGCGTATGCGTTATCCTCGGTACCATAACCGGCTGTTTTGGCGGCGTACTGCGCGATATCTTACTCAACAATATTCCGCTCATCTTTCGTAAAGAAATTTATGCTACCGCTTGCATTATAGGCGGAGTAATTTACTTTGGACTATTTCGACTAATTGATCCTAACTGGGCTAAGGTTATAGCTATAGCATTTATTTGCGGGATTCGGATATTAGCGGTGAGGTATGATTGGAAGTTGCCTGTTTGGTGATGTGTTTTCCCGTCATTGCGAGGCAACGGGGGCAAAAGCAAGGCCGTCGAAGCAATCTGTGGGTGCTAAACCGCAAGCTTTCTAAAAGCACTACCTATTTATTGAGCCACCTCTTCATACAAGTCTTTCCAAGTTGGTTTAGCACATCAATGAGTTTCAACTTACTTAACCTGCTTCCGCCTTTAATTGCTTTTTCAGCAGCAATGGCTTCTTCAATAGTCGAAAACACCCGGTATAAACTAATTTGTCACAGTTGTATTTGGCAGTAAAGCTGTTAGGATAGACTTTGTTTTTGTGTTCCCAAATGCAGTTTACAAGATTTGAGGTAACTCCTGTATACAATACAGTATGACGTTTGTTAGTCATGATGTAAATGTGTCCGCCCCTTTCCATTTTGGTTTCTACGTTTATTTAAGTCTTTGCTCTGCTCTACCAGATTGCTTCGACGGCTGCGCTTTTGCCTCCCCTGTCTCGCAATGACGAATCGGTGAGTTTCCAACACTCGCTTCCAGTAGCTCTACTTCAACTCATCCAGCACCTTAAACAATTTCTGCCTTACTGCACTAGTTGAACCATTATAGTTATTTATAATGGCCGAGAAGCATAGCTTGCGACCGGCATGGGTTTGGTAACCGGCATAAGCTACCACATCGGCTATGGTGCCGCTTTTCATGTGCATGTTGTTGTACAGGGGCAGGCTTTCAAAAAAAGCCTGGTACCAGGGTTGGTTAACGGCTGTTTGTAAAATATGGGCAAGGGTATTGGTGGTAATGCGGTCGGCAGGAGCAAGTCCGCTGCCATCGTATAAGTTTAACGTGTGGGTATCAATGTCGCGCATTTTCCAAAAATTTTGCATGGTTTCTACACCCATTTTGGTAGATACCGGCTTATTTGCCTTGAGGGCGATGGTCTTTAATAGTTGCTCAGCATACAGGTTAATACTTTCCTTATTCAGCCAGTATATAATCTTGCTCAGCTCGGGTGACGAGATGATAGCCAACGTCTTGTTGATTGCCGGTGCTTGTTCGGCTTTGGCTGTTAATGTAACGGTTGATTCCGGCTCACGGCTTACGGTAATGCCCAAACGTTTTAGTGTATCGGTTAAGCGCCAGGCCGCATCATAGGCTGGGTCGGGGAGGGCAACAGTGATGCTTTTTTTCGCCTTGTCTATAGCGTAAGAGCCACGGATGTACATCGACTTATTACCCACAGGCAAATAAGCGTATGATTTATCGCCCGAACCTGCGGCCGAAGTGGTTACCTCGCTTGTGAAGTTAAAGTAGGGCATAGCCGGACTGGTGCGCAATATTTTTACCGGACTGCCTACTGTCCCGGTTTCATACTTAATATCGAACGTGTTTTCGCGCCAGCATAAGCCCGATGCTCCTGCGCCGTAATAGTTACCCAAATCCTGCCATATCCAGCCATCGGGTACCGATTGTGTGTCGAAGATGGAATCGTCGCCAATAACGCGGCCGTTAATTTGCTTAATACCTGCTTGTTTCAAAGCAGTGACTAACTGGGTTAAAACAACGCTTTCTTTGGTAGTAGGATAATGCCAGCTGCCCAGGGTAGGGTCACCGCCGCCTTTAATAATCACATCGCCGTTTAACGTTCCGTTAGCGTCAATGCTGCCGTTATAACCAAACTGCGTTTGAAATTTATAGTCGGCACCCAGCAGGTTAAACGCGGTTATTGACGTTACCGTTTTTAAGGTAGATGCCGGTGCCAAACCCATGTTGGGGTTAGCTGCAAAAACCTGTTCGCCGGTGGTTGCATCCAACACGGTTAATGATAGGGATGCATAACGGCATTGGCTGTCTTGCTGTAAACGGTTAAAAGCAGTTTGCAGGCTTTGCTGTAATGTTTGTGCCTGTGTTAATGTAGTAACAAGTAAAAAACTAACTATCTGAAAGTACGGTATCCTCATGCTTAACGGTGCGTTGCGATATATAATAAATAGTAATGCCGATGAGTACAATAATCAGGCCCGGCCAGGTATACTGGGGTTTATAAATAATTAAAAGTGTGCAAAAAGCTAAGCCCATTATTATATAAATAGCAGGTAGTACCGGATATCCAAAGGCTTTGTAAGGACGCGGAGCATCGGGGCGTTTCACTCTTAAGATGTAAATGCCCACAATAGTCAACACATAAAATATAACCACTACAAAAGAAATCATATCGAGTAAATCACCATAACGCCCGCTCAGGCATAATATGCTTGCCACTAAGCATTGTATCCAAAGGCCAAATTCAGGCACTGCGTTTTTGTTAAGCGTACCCGTTCTTTTAAAGAATAAGCCATCTTTAGCCATCGTGTGGTAAACCCTGGCACCGGCCAAAATTAAACCGTTATTACAGCCAAAGGTGGAGATCATAATCATGACGGCAATAATGAGCGTTCCGATGTTGCCGAAAATAACGTGCGATGCCGCTACAGCAACCCGGTCTTTTTCGGCCGATGCAATTTCTTGTAAAGGCAAAACGGCCGTATACATTACATTGGCCGATACGTAAATAAGGGTTACAATCATGGTACCTAAAAACAAGCTTAGCCCTATGTTACGCTGCGGATTTTTCATTTCTCCCGCAATAAAGGTTACGTTGTTCCAGGCATCACTGCTAAAAATAGAACCCACCATTGATGCTGCTATAGCACCCAAAGCAACCTGCTATGGTGAGCTGTGTAATACTGCCATCCTTACCCAACCCATGCATGTCCCAGGCGTTAGTCCAGTTGGCGTTCCAAACATCACCTTTCAGCATAATAAAGCCGAACGTGATCAGTCCGAATAAACTCATTAGTTTGGTTAAAGTAAAGGTGGTGGTTATTATTTTTCCTCCTTTTACACCACGTGTGTTGATGTAGGTGAGTAATATAATGGTAATGATAGAAACCAGCTGCGCGGCGCTGATGGTGAAGTTGTAGCTGCCAACGGGAAGCGCAACCAAAACATTATCCTCACTAACCGCGGGAATTAGATAAGCCGCAAATTTAGAAAAAGCTACCCCTACAGCAGCTATGGTGCCGGTTTGTATTACGGCAAAAAAGCTCCAGCCATATAAAAAGGCAACTAACTTATTATAAGCTTCTTTCAGGTAAACGTACTGCCCTCCGGCCTTAGGGAACATGGCGCTTAGTTCGCCGTAGCTAACAGCAGCAGTAAGCGTCATAAAACCGGTAATTACCCAAACAGCAATCAGCCAACCGGCCGAACCTACATTGCGTATGATGTCAGCGCTTACAATAAAAATTCCTGAGCCAATCATGGAACCGGCTACCAGCATGGTGCCGTCTAATAGGCCAAGTTCACTTTTAAGTTTGGGTTGGGTAGAGGGTTGTTCCATTAATAGTTTTAGGTTTAAAGCCCTAATCTATTCAAAAATGTTGGATTAGTATGGAGGTAACAAAAATATTAAAGGAACCGCTGTTTGCACTAACCACCATTTTAAGTTCCAAATTTTACGCATTTTTTTAATGGATGTCATTAGTATGCGTCATCAAATGAAGCCAAATAAAATTTTGTGAGTCTTTAACGGTGAACAAATGCTTAGTATCAGCGCTTAGCCGTAATTAATACCTTAATAGTTCTTTTTCAGTCACTTTAGAGTTCTGAAATAATATATTGGCTCTTATACAGCTGTAATATTTACTTTACATGAGTTCGCCAAGCTTGTTTTCTTTAAATTTTCAATAAAAATAAGTACGTTTGGAGGTAAACATGATTAAATCTATACAACTGATCAAAAACCATGAGTTTATTTATTAAAAAGTCCATTCAGTCGTTGCTGGCTGCATCTGCCGAATCGGATAAAAGTTTAAAGCGCACCCTTGGGCCAACTGCTTTAATAGCTTTAGGTATAGGCGCTATTATTGGTGCAGGCTTATTTGTACGTACTGCGTCTGCTGCTGGTGGCAATGCC
>Ga0181471_100663_pt1 | contig 10245 bp, 11 predicted proteins | sample InSIn5gowninarea_FD_119083 | JGI IMG/M metagenome (GOLD analysis project Ga0181471, IMG submission 119083) | Clean room microbial communities from NASA Spacecraft Assembly Facility at Jet Propulsion Laboratory, Pasadena, California, USA -... ...
GCACAGCCTTCCGACAGTCCATGCGCCAGCTACGCCGAGTTCGATATCCATGAGGTAGTTCTGACCCGCTTTGACACCTTGAATTGCCCTTACGTTTACTGGCTCGGCTGTAGTTGTGATGCCTTCGAGAGCCTTAGTTGCTGCCTTTCGGACGTTGTCCTTCATCTCCTGATCTACACCCACATCGGCCAATTCCAATAGTGCTTGCTTAGTGTTGCCCCAGCCTGCTTGAACAACCATAAGAGAGATGACCAGTCCACCGACAGGGTCAAGCCATTGTGCGTTGTTGAAAACGTTTGAGCCGGCAATCAGGAGAAGGGCGACAAAGGCCGTGAGAGAGTCGACGCGGTGGTGGTAAGCATTGGAAGCGAGGACGGTGGATTTGCGCTCTTCAGCGATTTTGAGTGCTGTGAAAAACGTTAGCGCATTAGCCCAGTTAGTGTCGCGTGTGTTGCTTACTCGCTCGGTATAGCCATTCCTTGATCACAATTGAGCCAGCAGCGAGCCAGATGGCATTGATGTTTGGGCCCATGCCCTCAATGCCATGATGGTGATGGTGATGATGTGGTAGCAGACCCCAGTGTTCCGCGACTTCGGCAGCTCCGGGGAAGAATTGCTGACAGAGGGCAATGAGGGCGGTCCAGCCCATAAAGAAGCCTCCACCTAGCAGAATTCCGCTGACACCCAGCGATCCCAAGCTTTCGACCTTTCCGTATCCACTGGGGAAGCGACTGGTGGGCGGCTTAAGGGACCAGCCGACGGTTGCGAGCGTCATGATGTCGCTAACAAGATCTGTAAGGCTGTGAATGGCGTCGGCTACAAGTGCTGGGCAATGTTAGTACGGGCGACGTAGACTGCATGTGTACCCCTTACCTTGACTATTGAAGACGTATCCGCCAAAGCCCTTGCTGATGGCCATGCCCAGGTTGACATAGAGGCCAACTCTGGTAATGCGCACGCCGGCATCATTCTTGTTCTTGGACAGCAGAAACGTGTTGTCATGGTGATGGTGGTGATGCAGGTGCGAATGGCCAGCATGTGAATGCGAGTGGGTAGAGGCCGTCATGGTGGGAAGGGAGAGGCCGAGTGTACGATGTCGGGCGGAGGACGGTGGGAGCAAAGGGAATAGGAGGCCCTGTGCGGCTGGCGTCGTCGTGTGGGTGCAGTGGACACGCGCCTTTGGCCGGGACAGCGGCGGCGACGAGTAAGCGTAATGTGGAAGGGCGTGCGGTCGCAATGAGGCGTGTGTCGAGTACTCGAGGTGAGCACTATACATGGCTTGGGGCGAGGGCCTGACAGCGCGTCCATGGCTAAAGACACGCATGCCGTATCCATCTCTGCTGACGGTACGCAGTAACATGGGCCGTGGTGGCAGCGGAGGCGCCTCGTGCTTGTGCGGGAGTGCCAAATGCAATGCGGCTGCTCTCTCCAAGCCGATTTTGCGCCTCTACTGCGGTTGCGGTTGGCTGCCGGTCCCGGTCTTGTTCCTGGTCCATCACCACAACGCCTTGTGCGTCAATTGCCGCAATTGTGGGGCGACCCATGCCATCTCGACATGTTCGACTCTACATACCACCACTATGTACTATACGTGTTGAGGAAGATATCCACTGCCACTAAGTACAACCCCGCTCGCTGAACCACATTCTCGCAATAGCCAATCCAATTGACGTACACAAAGCATTATTACATGTACCAATATCAAACCGTCGTCATTCCTGCAGGGACATGGGCCCGAATAGTTTTCGTGGTGCAAACGTGCCACCAAAGACACGTATTAGCACATGTACCTACAGACGTATGTACATGCGTATGCACCTAGTGCTATCTATCCGCTATTCGAAACAACTCTCCCGCAGTTCCATGGCCCCGCCAGCTTGCCCGCCGTCGTCTTCAAAAGCTCCGACTGCGCATCATAGCCTTGGCTTTGCGCCATCTACTCCGACTGCGTCCGTGCACCGGGCCAGGATCCAGTTCACCACGTCGTCCAGGAACGCTTCTTTATCAGGACTAGGCCCCTCATGTACTGGCAATGTCAGTGTGCCGTTTACCTTTGGGCTCCGAGGGTATACGTACGGCGATGGTAATGCCCAGGATATGACTTGAACTCCTTGTCCTTGACTTGCAAGGCATCGAATAGTCGCTTCGACGCCGCGTGGCTAGTGATGCCGTCCTGGTCTCCGTGACCAATCCAAATTCTCGTCACGCCACCTTCTCCAGCATTGTCGGGAATGACAATCTTTCCGCTGGATAGAGCATTGGTTCGATCGAGCAGCCCTGCGAGGCCCTCGAGAGTGCCTGTGTCGTGGCAAAGCGGGTCGTCCTCGAATCGCTTGCAGACCACTGGGTCGCGTGAGATGAGCTTCGACTCCAGCTTGTTGACCATCTGGCGTTTGCCCGCCACTTTCCCAGCCAGTCTGCCGAAGAAAACAGTAACGGCAGATGGCTTGGATTTGGGGTCAAAGTCAACAAATGGTGACTCTAGGAGGTAGCCACGAATATGCTTGCGGACCTCGTCAGGGCCATGGGCCGCATAGCACAGCGTCTGACCTCCGCCCATGGAATGGCCCATCATAAAAAGGGGCGCTGGGCTGGGAGTGCTAATTACTGTCTTGATAAAGGAAGTAATGTCGTCGAGGACCTGCTCAGTCGAACCCGTGTCGCCTCGCTCAGACGGCTTCGACACCGATCGGCCCCATCCTCTGCACTGGCTTTAAAGACGTACTCAAAAATAGTGTGGACGCGTACGCACCTCTGGTCAAAGGTATAGACCTCGATGCCTTTGGCAGCGAGTCCGGGAAAAAAGTCGGCGTAAGTGTTTACTTTGCTGCCTGTCAGACGTCGTTCTTGTACCAACAGGTACGTGTAGCCTCACCGTGCTACCCATCATCTGTCAATACTGCTGTGGACGTTATCTCAAGGGGGACCATTACAACGTACATCTGAAAAGCCATGGATAAAAACAAGTCTTGCCTTGGGGGGCCCGTCGGTCTGTTCAATAGATTAATGCCGATCACTATGGCGCAGGCTCCACTGTACCCTGAAGGTCTTGGTGAACAACTTCTTGCCGTCGGCGAGGGTATGCGTGCCTTCTTCGACAGACATGGCGGCTGTATGCGGGTGGAGTCGGGGCAAACAGGCAAGGCAGGAAAGCTAATGTATAGGAGGTGTAGTTGGGATCTGCGTGGAAAAAGACTATTGGGGGCGCTGGGCGATGGCTAGCAATTGGAGCTGCGCTGCGTTGTTGTCATGGCCCCGAAAGTCAGCCGCTGCGCCCGGATGCGTCATAGCTCCGGGTGCCATCATGTCTGGCGCCCGTCAGCCACTCGGCCGCAATGGATGACCTACTACTATACGTACCCAAAAGGTCGCCCAACAAGTTGAATTGCTAGGCATGGGTTGGAACAGCCCAGCATATACGGCTATAATTAGTGGCCGGCAAAGCTGCCGACTTGTACCCAAGGGGTGAAGTCGGCTAGACTCAACGGCTGCCGTCCAAGCTCCTGCCCGATGCATCATCCTGCATACGCATTGGACCCCTCTTGCTGGTGTCCCCACCTACATTTTCCTCGTGCTAAGATACTTCTTCTTCCTGTTATGAACAGACTCGCCCGCAGACTCCCGTCTCATCACTTTCCCTCGCGACTTCTCACTCCGCCGAGAAGCATGCTGGGCAGCATGCCACAGACACGCTCCGCCAAAGCGATCCTCAGCCATCAAGACCGCACCGCCAACGAACCCCGGGAGAAGGAGTTGCACACTGCTACGCTTACCAAGGTGACGCCCGTGAACGACCGTATCAAGCGCTTCGTATTCGAAATCAAGGACAAGAACGGCTTCAACGTATGACGGAATCCATCTCGCCCGCAACACATGCGCTGATGGACAAGTCAGTTCCTCCCTGGCCAATGGCTTGATGTCTTTGTGCCTGACGTAGAAAAGGCAGGCGGCTTCTCCATTACCTCTTCGCCTTCCGAAGCGCTGCCACGAGCGGACCCTGAGCACAAACCATACTTTGAGTTGGCGGTGCAGAAGAGCCCAGACAACCCTCCAGCAGCATGGTTATGGAAGCCAGCCGAGGAAATCATTGGGGGTGAGGTCAAGGTGCGAGTGGGCGGGAGCTTTGTATGGCCACCGCCGTGCCTTGACATGAAGAAGATCAAACGCGCCATCTTCATTGCCGGAGGAGTGGGCATCAAGTAAGTCGCAACTACCCCACACGGATTAGCTGTGCGTCTTCGGAGACTAATTCGTATGCACAAGCCCAATGATGTCAATGATGACCTATATAAACCAGAACTACCCCAACCTGGAAGTGCGCTTCCTATATTCGACAAAGGTGCCATCGCGCGAAACAGATCCCAGTGAAGTGCTCTTCCTCCAGGACGTGCTCGACCTCTTCCGCATACCCCGATTCAAGGTGACCAAAGACCGACTTGAACTCTTCTTCACGGGTACATGGGATGGGTCTGAAATGGGAACAAATGAAGGGGACCTGATACACCCGCTAATGTCTCTGACGCTGCCGCAAATTGACTCTGCCACGGAAGTGCCCGTGTGCGCATGGACGCACCGCATCGACGACATAGCTCTGTCGAGTGCAGTAGGCAACCGGAAAGAGGCGCAATCGACCGTCTTCTACGTGTGTGGACCGCCTGCCATGGCGGACGAGATGGTGGAGTTTATCAAGGCACAGGATAACGTGGATCCGCAGAGGGTGTTGTGTGAGAAATGGTGGTGATGAGAATGGACCAAGGCAGGCAAAGATAGTGATAGGGCCGGATGTGGAAATTGTGGGGAAGGCGATCGGGACTTGGGGAGTTTGCATGCGCAGTGGTTCCATCGCGGCAAGCGCTATTGTTGTATGTACGATGCTCACACCATTAACTGTATTTTACGCGCCCACAAAGGCCGCAAAATCGTCATGGCTCGTGATGAACGGGCAGGGTGCTCCACTCTGCAAAGCTTGTTGCGCAACCCTTACTGCGCATTTTGCTCTGGGCTCGACACAAGGGCTGGGGTGGCCGTGTACGCGCATGGTGTAGTACATACATAAGTATGCCTTGTGGCAGCGCAGCAAGCGATCGCTTGCGTCGACATGTCGGAGCGTAGTGCATGCAGTGCAACCCCGCGGCCAAGGGCTCGAGTTCATCCGTCCTGTTATCGCGTAGGACGAGATTGCAAAGCCCAAAACGTCGCTATTAACCCACATTGTGCGGTTGTGAGGGCAGGGATTAGCGCAAGGGACACGCTCTCTAGCTCCCGCTGACGCTGCCGTCCTGCACGCCTGATTCGCCATCACACTTTACGAGCTGTGTGATCGCGCAGCATGCGTGTGCCACTCAGCGCCTGCCATGGCTCTTTCGCCCCTCAGCTCACTACCGCCATCGGCTAGAATGGGGTCTTGGACGCCTGTTAAGAGCATTCCTCGCCCCGGACACCTGGGAGCTGATGCTGATGGCTTGACTGTGCGCCCGCGACTCGACCATCGCCGTCCACCAAGTACCACCACCAGAGACGACCCGTAGCAGTCTCTCGTCCCCAACACCCGGTTGCGACGCCATTGCACCACCATACCCGTCTGCGCATTCGACCTTTATCCCCCCACACCCGTCGTCATCCGTCCTCTGGGCGCTGCTTGGATCGCTCACCCCGCCCCGCCACCATGGGCTTTTTCATATCGCGAACATGGCGGCTGCCATCAATCATCTGGTTCCTCATGGTCTTCGAGCTGCCCTTTACCGTCGCCAACCTTGCGCTCTTCGGCATTGCCTCGCCAAACCTGTATCGCACTATCCTATGGAGAGAGGGCGGACTGAAAGGCTTTAATTCAGACCCCAGCACAGTTCTCTACTCATATGCCAACTACCGGCCTGTAGAGACGCCCCTCGTATGGAGCAGCTTGTGAGTGCTTGGACCCATCTTCACATCGCCGGCGTCGCCTAACAACATTCCAGCAACACGCAATATCATCTTGTCATTGGCGTCGTCTGCACCTTTTTCTGGCTTGTCAAGGTGACCCTATGGCTCCTCAAAGTTCTATACCCGATCCTGTCGCTTCCCCTCCACATCGCCCTCGCCTGTCTGTGGGCATACGGAATCCACGTCCAAACCGCTCCTGACACCATCGATCCACAGCGCAAGAACAACGGGCCACCGTGGTACATTACAAAGAACTGCAATGTTGTAGAAGACAAGAACATCAGAAGCTACTGCATGCAAGCCAAGAGCAGTTTTGCTGTTAGCATCGTTATGCTGTATGTATCCTTACACCTGTAAACAAATGGCAAATCTAACGCAAACCAGAGCAATTTATTGTGTTTTTGTCATCATGTCTGTCTGGTCTCTGATCCCTACCGCTGCTCAAAAAGAGGCACATGCCGTCAGGAAGGCGGAAAAGAAGGCTGAGAAGGAGAAGTGGGAATCTTCACCCTACGACAACGAAATGACGGCCGAAGAACAATGGCAACACATGTGGGAACTGCAGCAATTACCCCGTACTCCCGGCACAATTGGCGGCATGAAGTCGCCCATGACACCACGCACCCAAGCCTTTAATAGCCTGGGTGGTGAAGAGGCGGGACATGGCGGTTTTTATCCGCCTACAGGGCAGCATGGGTGGTACGGCCCGCCGCAGCAAGGTGGCGTGCCGGTGGAGACCGTCAGTCCAGTAATGGAGCATGACGAGTACCCATATGGTCATGAAAATAGGGGGAAATCCATGGGATGGGGCGGTAACGCGTACTGAGTACCGAGTACTTTTGTCCAAGTATTTTCTTGTGTTATATTTTGGGACACGGCGTTTGAGCGTGTGCACTTTTGAGATACCACCGGGGGCTTCGTCTTCACTCATTACTGGAATATGAAGGGCACAGAGGTAAAGGATTCAAAAAAAATCCGAGATCGTTCTCAGAATGTTTAATTGAATGATTATGTCATTATCCTTGCAGAGCACTGTGTCGTTGCAATACGCTTCATGTGATGAGGAACATGTGACACTGCGCGAACGCATGTGTACATGCGCTTGCGCTACACCTGATGTAGTGCTACTGCACTTGTGCTCCACATATCGAACTTCGCATTCCTTCCGGAGATAGTGCCATCAACCTACCACCTCACTAACATTACCTTTCATGCCTGCCAGCCAAGGGAACCACATCGTCTGTGTGGGTGCTGTCTACATAGATACCATCCTGACGTAAGTATTAGCTTCCTGTTTTGGCATGTGTAGGTGCAGTTGGCTGAAATAAAAGTATAGTGTTCCGCACTTTCCAGTTGAGGATGAGAAGTTGCGCGCTAAAAGCATCACGCGAAGAAGAGGTGGAAACACAGCAAACAGTCTAGAAGTACTATCACAGCTGTTAGAGCATGACAAAGCATCTGCAAATCCTCCAGTTTCGACAAAGTTGCATCTGATAGCAGTTCTTCCGAGCGAACCATCTGCAGCTTCTCAATTCATCTTTGAATCTCTCCCAGGCGTAAACATATCTGAATATAGTTTGTTCCGAACAGACCACCAGGAAGCCGCCTCCAGTTACATCATCCAAAGCGAAGCACAGCGCTCAAGAACAATTGTCAGCATCAATGAGCTTCAAGAGATGCAGGTATCTGAATTCTGTCAAAAAGTCCATGAATTTGCCGGAACGAATGCGGGGCAGGTTTGGGGGAAAGCATGGTTCCATTTTGAAGGCCGAATTCCAGAGGTTACACATTCCTGTGTCAAGTTCCTTCGCAAAGACTTCCTCCGCTTCAGAATAAGTGTGGAGTGTGAGAAGCCCGAGCGCACAGAAATGGCAGAGGCCGCAAAGCTCGCCGATGTGGTATTCTATTCGAAGCTCTGGGCGGAAAGGAATGGGTTCACAGATGCAAGGAGCTTTCTTGAAGCACAGAGTGCAAGTAAACAGGACGGCAGAATGCTTTGTTGCACATGGGGTTCCGGAGGCGCCATGGCAGTCAAGAAAGGAATTGTCGAGTCCTGGGCGGAGGTTAAGGCATGGCAGCCGCAGAAAGATGAGTCTACTGAGGTTGTCGATACGATTGGTGCTGGAGACACTTTTATCGCTGGAATGCTCTTCGCTCTTAACAACCATGATGAATGGACATTACAGCGTAAGTTGGAATTCGCAAATGAGCTTGCCGGTCGTAAGGTCTTACAGGAAGGCTTTGGTAATCTGGGTGTTAAGATGTGGTAGATGGCAGCCTTTGGCGCTTCAGTCAGCCCAGACAGCCTTGCATTGGCCTTCTGGAGGACGTAGCTTGGCACGTTCCAAGACTTTACAGTGGCTCATGCAGTGAATCTGAATCTTGCAGTGCCATTGGTCACTCCTTTTAACCCAGATCGACATTCAAGTGCGGGACGAGCCTCCCGGCGCAGTGTCCGGCATGTTGGGGCTACATAGCTAACTTTAGAGACATTCGACTTTGTGGCGCCTTACCCTGCATATTCTTTTATTAGACCTTCTGTACTGCAACACAAAGGATGCGCTATTTTTGGTGTTGCGGGGGTTAATTGGAGATGCGGGGATAATCGCTGGTGGTGAATTAAGCAGACGATACCCCAAAGGTTCGTACAAGGTGGAACGATCGCAGTACCAGGGAACAGGCGGTACTAGTTGAAGTATTATCAAAGTTTCAATAAAATAATCAGGATCTGTAGAGTTGTTTATGCTTAGACTAACGAGTTAAGACTGAGGGCTAATGGGTATACTATCGGGGACTATGTCGAGCTGCGAGCATCAGGCGGCGTCTAGTGAAGACTTGGAGGCACTATAGGTTGGGCCTTAGTATGCATCCAAAACTGATAACATCACATGCTGAAGTCAGCGTTGGTATCAAAGGTTTGAGTAATCAATATAGTTCTTGTGCAACACTTGGGACAAACTACTTGTAGACACATGAGTGTTATTCTTCTGAGCCATTGCTCCCCTGTTTAAGTGTTCTTTCAAGAAAATCAGCAGCCTTTAGACTGCCTAAATAAACAACTATGAGATGTATGGGATGTGCATAGTCGCTAGAGACGAATACATACTGGTTTCGCTATTGGTGCGGCTCCCCGCATCCGCAAGAGTACCTCACACCTGCACTTCAACAACATCACCATTCGCTCCTACATTAGTGAGTACACGTCAAAAGCAACAGATTTACTATAAAACGTAGACAAGTGTGAATGTGAGTTGATCCTTATATACAAAATGCGAAGACTCTTCATCGTGCCTACATTAATCTATTCATTAGCCATCCAAGCCTGCGGAGCAACGACTACGTATCCCCAATACCAAAGAGAGGTGCTTCCATTACTTCCTTATCTGAATATTCCTATTGACTAGTAATTTGCAGACTAACGCATTGACAATGTATCCTTTCGGGCAGCCGTACCCAAATGCTTCCAATGATACGCAGTCTCGGCAAAATGAACTCTGGATGAACATTCAGCGTGATGCCCATGAAGATAAGATTGACTTAACTGTTCTACCATTTGCTGAACAAGCTGTTGGCAGTATTGCAGAACTGGCTGTGAAGCAAGTCGATACCAAGCAGTTTGGCTTTCAAGGAGCGAAGAGGATTGATGTTCATACGCAGTGTGTTTTTTCTCTTCTTAAATCCGTAAATGACCCGAAGAAGCTGGACTAATGTGAGAAAAACGTCTTTAGTCCCATACCAGACTGGTTCCGAGAACTGGAGTTGAATGCAGCAGGCCGTGCGACGCCTTCTTGGACCGTGCAAGATCACCTGAAGTTCATGGACGAATATCAGATAGCGCACTCGGTTCTTTGCGTTTCCACTCCCCAGGCAAATGCGTTCTTGACCGAGACTGATGAGGACTTGAGGAAGAAGAAAACGCTCGCGCTAGCAAGATTACTGAACTGCTTCACTGCGGAACTTTGCAGGATATACCCTGAGCGATTCAGTTGGATGGCCATCATGCCACTCCCGCATGTCCAAGAGTCAATCACAGAGTTGAAAAGAATGTTCTCAATGAAAGGACAAGAACCTATTGGCGTCGGCGTACTTACAAATCACGAGGGCCTATATCCTGGCGACGCAACTTTCGACCCGCTATGGTCCTTTTTACAGAAAAGAGCAGGTGAAGAAGGAAGAAGAGAGGTAGTCTTCGTTCATCCCACCGAACCCATCATCAAACTCGACGACGGCCGCTTGATAAACTCTCGACCCTGTAAGCCCACCCTCTCTTCCTCTCCACAAAGAATCAAACAAACAGGACACTCTGAATTAACAAAAATCTCA
>Ga0181471_100106_pt3 | contig 10197 bp, 17 predicted proteins | sample InSIn5gowninarea_FD_119083 | JGI IMG/M metagenome (GOLD analysis project Ga0181471, IMG submission 119083) | Clean room microbial communities from NASA Spacecraft Assembly Facility at Jet Propulsion Laboratory, Pasadena, California, USA -... ...
TCTTTTTTTTTTTTTCTTCTATTGTGTAAAAGGGCAGGATGTCAAATGATCAAGCGGTTCACGATCCTGCGTTGTTTATTAATTCAACTATAAATTCAATTTACGAACTTGTTGAAGCTATTCCTGGTTCTCACTTGGCCATTTCTTACTTGAAAAACGCTTATCAAAATGATCCATTTCGTGTTGCTCTTGAACTCTTTTTAGTCTTTTTTGCCATGAAGTATATGTTTTCTAGAAAATATAAACCTAATGATAATAATGTGGTATTGACTGAAAAGGTAGAAATTAACAAAAAGGATACTGAAGAGAGGTGCTTATCCAAATGAATTATAGGAAATTGACGACCTTGTTGAAGAATGGCAACCTGAACCACTGGCACCCAAACTTACTTCTTATGACCGCTTTAATCTTGAAAAAATACCTGTTCTTAATGGACCTCAATCTGTTAAGGCTAAAATTGCTGGATATAGCAAACCCTTAATGAACTTGGCTACTTCTAATTTTTTAAACCTCATTGCCTCGGAACAAATCCGTACAAAAGCGATTGATACTTTACGAAACTATGGTGTTGGCTCTTGTGGTCCTCCAGGTTTTTATGGTACAATTGATGTTCATATGGATTTGGAGCGTGATATTGCACATTTTCTTGGTACGGATGATGCTATTATTTATGCTCAAGGATTTTCTACTATTTCTTCAGTTATCCCTGCCTTTGCCAAGCGTGGTGATTATTTAGTAGTGTAAGCTTTTTATTGTCGTTAACATGACGCTCATTGTTTTCTATTAGTGATGATGGAGTTAGTTTTGCAGTTCAAAAAGGCATTCAAATTTCTCGTTCGATTGTGCGCTTTTATAAACATAACGACATGGAAGATTTAGAAAGAGTTTTAAGTGATATTCAGTCTGAGCATATAAAAGTAAGATGACAAAACCGTAAGGTATTTTTTGCTAAGGTGTATCTGTGTGTGTAGCATAAAAAGCGCCTTACTCGTCGCTTTATTGTAACAGAAGGTCTTTTCGCTAACTTTGGTGATATTGCTCCTCTAGATAAATTGGTAACTGAATTATATTGTAGAAATCTCTCTTTGTTTTACTCATCCATTCTTCAAAAGGTTGAGCTCAAAAAGAAATTCAAATATCGCTTAATATTAGATGAATCTCAATCCATTGGTGTTCTAGGCAACCGTGGTGCAGGTTTAACCGACTTGTACAACATTGATGTAACTTAAACTTGTAAGCTTCCCAGTTTACTAAAAGATGCAAATATAGGCAAAGGAAATTGACATGATCGTTGGTTCGTTAGCCAACGCACTTTGTGGTTCAGGTGGTTTTTGTGCTGGTAGCGTTGAAGTCGTAGATCATCAACGTCTTTCAGGCAGTGCTTACTGTTTTTCTGCTTCCATGCCAGCCATGCTTGCTGTCTCTGCTTCCGAGGCCTTTCGTATCATTGAACAACAACCTTCGATCATCAAGGAACTAGCCGAACGGTCATCCTCCTTTCGTCAAGTATTATCTCATAAATCACTAGAACCCTTTATTTATCTTGAATCATCTGATATCAATTCGCCCTCTCCTTTCTTTCATATTCGCATTAAAGAATCATTCCTTCAGCAATTGCCCTTGGCGACAGTGAATCGTGAAACTGAGGAACGCTTACTGCAGGATGTCGTAGATGAATGTGCTTTACAAGGAGTATTGGTGACCCGTGCAAAATATGTTTATGAACAAGAGCTGAACTGTCCTAAAGCAAGTATCAAAATTCACACAACCACTGGACTTACCAAGAAGGAAAATGACAAGGCTGCAAATATTGTTAAAGTAGCCATTATAAAGATCTTTAGTAAATGGAGAAAATAAAAAAAAAAAAACCTGTTATTTATTTAAATAACACTTGTGCTTCTCTTTCCATTAAAGCTCGAGTTTCTTCGTCTAAACCTTTTGACCAACCTGTGGTTGGGCTTGAAAGCCACTCTTGCCACTTTGATTCTTTTCGTTCAGCAGGTTTTAGATGAGGACGAATAAAGACATCCTCTGAACCAACGATATAATACATATGGTAACTACTCTGGTCAATTTTGTACTGAAGTTTAGATCGTACAAAGATTCTATTTAAATGCTCGTCTTGGGGTCTTAAATTACTAGAGAAAAAGATCAGAAGCGAGCTACAATCAAGGATGTATCTAATTTATATACCGGCGTAGGAACGAAGGCTTCATTTGTGATGGATCGACACCATCAGTTGTGTTTACCCAATCCATATAGCTTGCAACATAATCCTCATATTTGTCCTCAGCTGTTGGCTCCATCATGTAGTCATCTTTACCAATTAATTGGATGGTCATGTATTGTGATTGATTATCCTGTAATGAATATTAATAAAATAAAATCATATATGGTATATGTCTAGTTACGAAATTAATCTTGTAAAGGTTATCGGACGAACCAGCAATGTCTTCAGCTCTTAAGCGATACACGGCCAATGTTCTAGGTGACATAGATTCCAGTCCTTTGTCACATTTAAATAATCGAATGAGTTCAACAGACTTGGGATCGGTAATAATAGCTTGAATCTATGTGCAGTCTGTTTAATGCCTCTTATTCTACATGTATGCATGTACAATTACCTGCTTAATCATTGTATGAACAAGTTTGTCAATAGTAAATAAAAGATACGCATCTGTCACGAATATGTAACGTGTATATTCTTCAAATAGTGTTTGATCAATGTCACCGTCAAAGAATTTGTCAATTAATTCCAATATAGCATGATAATATCCTTTAGACAATTCCACATCTAACATACAACGTAAGCGCCAAGTGAAAATAATCCGTTTTCATTTTTTTTCTTTCTTTACCATCGTAACGAGTACTATAGAGTCCAAGATCAAGTGCTACTTTATTTACACGTTTACCCATCTTTGGATTTTTCACCATTTCATTGTTCATCGCCTTTAACTTTTCTAATCTTTCATAGAGCATCTATAATCCAGTAGTTTAGAACAATACAGCACGATAAAAAAAAACTTACCTGGTAAAGTCTAAAGAAACAATAGAAAGTCGTGTTACAAAAGAAACTGTATAAACTTCGCTTCTTGACACCACCGGGTGCAATAACAGCAGCGGCAGCAGCAAACAGGTTACTCTCGCTCTCGTCTAAAGAGACATTTTCCACTTGCTCTATCAAAGAAGGGGATCCTTGTTGCTCGTTTGACTCTACTTGTTGTTTTGTCAAAACATCACGCAATAAATCCATGGTATGGTCGTCTTCCTGCTTGCCATTCTTGATTGGTGTTCTTTTACTTCTTGATCGATCCGTTTCAGATTCATCAGTGTTAGTTGAGTGATTATCATCTTCATCATCCATCACTTCATCCTCATCTACTGTCTCGTTCTTATACTGCATAGTATCATCTTCTGAAACGACATTCTCTACTTGGAAACAAAGAGGGATAAAGGCTTGAATAAACAGGCGAATCTTTTCACGATCACTGTTTGTATAACCCGACTGTCTGTCAACAAAAGAATAAATCACACGAGTGACATCCTTGAAGAGCTCTTGATCTTTGAAATCAAATCTGAATTGATAATTCTTCTTCTTTGTCTTTTCCTCCAAAGACTTCTTTTTCTTCTTTTCTTGTAAAATATTTTCAATCTCACCCACAAGTGCCTTGGGTGCCATGGCTTTTCTATCATTACTTTTAAATGTAATGCCTTGATAATCTAATGCACGATAAAAGTTCTTTGCATCCAATTCTCTCCATACTTTATTCCATTTGCGCTATTTTTTTTTGGTAAATTTTTGTTTATTACAGCTTGCATTATTCTCATGTACCTGTGCTCGTTTCCATTCTTCATCCTTTTGCTTTAATCGTCGTAAGAGAATAGGAACAACCTGTGCAGGATTTGAATATAGCAATTCAATAATCTCGAGCCCTCTTTCTTTATCATAAATCTTTTTGATGATGCGCTCATAGATTGTCACTGACTGTCCACCTAATCCCGGTCTCAGCCTAAAGTTGCTCTTCTCCTCTGGTGTCATTTGTTCAATGCGATGGGCAATAGGTTCTAAAAGAGCGATCACATTCAAGTTGGCATCAATGTTCATATTATAATCATATCTCTCTTCTTCACAACGATGCATTGCTTCTTCATATTGACTCTTTTTAGATGCAACAAATCCATCTTCTTCACTGGCCCAGATCGGATGAGATACATATTCATCGTTCAATACTTCCCAACACAATTGATCTCTACCAGAACAAGGTTGATTTTGCCACTTTTTAATTTTTTTTTAGTTTTTTAATGCTTTCTTTAACTTTCATTTTCTTTGAAGGAGGGGGGGGGCATACTTTACCTCTTTAGGAACAACACGATAACTGGGACTTTCATGAGGATTACCTGTTGTTTGACACGTATTCAGATCAGGTTTTGGAATCGTATTCGCCGGTTTCTCAATTGGATGCTCTTTGGGTTCATATCCAATCATGCTTTTAAACCAGCTAAACAATTCTCGATTATTACCAATAAAGATGGCAATTTGATTCACCAATGTATCCAAATCCACAATTTGTTGCGTATACAAGTTGAGTGTCTTGAGAAATTCTTCGTATGATGGTTTATTACCGATATGTTTACGAATCCGTTCAAACAGTTCGATTTCTTCTGCAGAAACAGAGGGTCTGGCTGGGTCGAAATTGGAAAAACTGAATGGGTCTCCTCCGTTTGATTTATATTTAGGCCTTTTGGTTGACTAATATATCATGATAAGCACATGCGTTTCCATCACATCAACCGTGAGACTTACCTGGTTAGTTCGTTTCTTTTTACCAGGCGGAAGTAAACTTGAATGATGGCCAGATAAAGCACCCAATGGACCTCGTTTGGACCCACTGGACGATATCGAATCAAATAAGCTGCTAGCTGATTGTCCGGTGATGTCTGGTAAAAACTGTTTAAACTCTTCCAATAAATCGGGTGCACCATTGAATAGATATTGAACATGCGTATAAACCTACAAATGAGTTATTATATACTTTTCATTTGCTGGTTATTTTACTTCTTGAATAGGTCGATTGTCTTTTTGATAAGTTTGAAGAATTTCAAGAAATTGTTTATATGTATCAGGATCATGAGCGTATCGATTCTATATACTGTAGTTTAAAGATCAAGTATGGCCATAGTACAACTTAAAAAGTACCTTAATTCTGTTTACGTAATTAATAGCATGATTAAATTCCAATGGCGATTCATCATCATCTCCAATTGACCTTGAAGGACTGCTATGACGAGGAGGAATCGAAACTGGTTGTGGTGGAAGTGAAGGCTGAGGTGGAGGAGGAGGAGGGGCTTGTTGTTGTTGTGGTGGTGGAGGGGGTGGTGGAGGAGCTACGATAGTTGAAGGGCGATAAGAAGGCATCATACCTTGAGGTACTGCAGGTGCAGTAGATGGCATTGGGTGAGGTGGAGGAGGATGCATATGACTATAAGGGTAATAAGCTTGTGGTGGAGGAGGGTGAGGAACATGGTGATGATGAGGGTGGAGATGTTGTTGAGGTGCATGTGTGTCTTGATCTAAATGTAAACGTTTTCCTGTTGTAGTTGTAACACCGCTCGGTGTCGTGACTGTAATAAGATCAGGCTCACGAGGGTCAGTAGAACATTCAATACGATAACCTGGTGGTAAAAATGTATTGAATCCAGAAATAAGTGTTGGATGACCCTTAAATAAAGCAGATACACGTTCAATAACACCTGGGGTATCAATTCTAGAAGAGTTTTAGTCAAATATAAAATATCGTGTGTTTAGTAATTTACGCTTGACTCTTAAAGTCCTTCATGATATCCAAAAATCGATTATAAACATCCGGTTGATCAGAAAATCTTACTTTGACTTGATCAAGATAGGTCAGTGCATCTCTTACATTCAACGGCCTGTATCCTCCTCCTCCAGTATTAGTTTGAGGAGAACTTGCGGGTACTGGCGGATTGGCTGCGAGTGGTGGTGGAACAGGTGCACAGACTACACTACTAGGTCGACGTTCTGCAAAGGGAGGAGTTGAAGTACGCGAAGGAAGAATAGAAGGTGGAAGTAGCACGGTTGGTTCCGGTGCAAGTGAACTAGGAGGTGGTAAGGTCGTATGTTGTGATGCTGCATTAAAAGTAGAAGGTGAAGCGCTACGTGGAGGTGAGAGAATAGAAGGTAGCTCTGTTACTCTAGGTGGTGGTGGTAAAGATCCAGAGTTAGTGGTATTCGTCAGTGGCAAATTAGGTGGTGGTAGATGATGAGTATATGGAGACATTGTAGGTGCAGACGTTGTTTGAGTAGTACTCGAAGGAGAGCTATTCCAAGTATATTGAGGAGGGTTGACATTGATAGGACCAGAAAGAATATTGGCAATGGAGATTTGCAAGTTGTTGGATGAACCACTTCTCAAGGCAATAGAATTAATGGTTTTAGCATTGGTATCTGTCACAGTCCTATTTTAAAATGATTAATAAACAAACAATCTTCAAAGTCTCAACCATTACCAAGTAATAGTGTAAGGTTGACCAGCAGTAATTACTTCCTATAATGGTTATAAAAAGAAGGGGGGGGGCAAAAGAAATGATTAATCAAGACATACAGCATATCATCTTCGTATTCTTACACCAAAACCAGGCTTATTAACAGCAACACCAGCATTAGTAGCAGCAGCAGTAGTTTGAGCATAAACAGTAGAAACAGCAGCAGCGAAAATGGCAGCAATTGAGACCTTCATTTTTTAATTGTTTAATAATTGAGAGAAAAAGAAGTTTATTTTTTTTTTCCAATAATTTTTTTATTCCATTCAAAAAATTAAAGTGTAACAAGTCGTGCACAAACAGCAGTTACAAGCTCTAACTTTTAGCCAATCAGAAATCGAGAAATTAAATAAAGAATTTTACAGTGTGTTACTTTCTCCTTTGCACGAGGATCTACGGCGTACAATTATGAAAGAGAAAGGAAAGGAGCACTTTTCACTGGAATGCTTTACATGTCAAAAGGAGCCTTTATTTCTTTTATTTAAAATAGTAAAAAATGAAATAAAAAATAATAATTGTGTGATCCTTTTTTTTACTTTTTTTAATTCCTAAAAATAAACTGTTTCGTCTTATTGTGTCACATATAATTTATAAAACAAAGCAAACGCGCAACAAACACAGAGAATAATCATGCGGGAATTCTATTTATTTACATGTAAAAAAAATAAAATTCAAGAGAATTGACTGTGTTTTTACATGCAATTACAATATTAAAAGCTAATACAATCTATTCATTGTATATTTCATAGAAAACATAGATCACATCCTACCTCTTTTCATCCGATCATTTTTCGGATATTAAACAATTTTTAGTTGTTGTGTTTGGAAAGTCCAGAAAATCTTTTAGTGCTTCTCCAACAGCTTTCAAATCGTAAAGAAGAATAATTTGGATATTGTCTGATTTCATAAAGTGCTTCAACTTATTAATCTTCATCAATACTCATTCATTTATTTTATATTTTAAAATACTTGATCTGAGATGTCAATTTTAAATTGAGATTTTAAACTATATCAACAGTGTACAGTATCTTTTTTTTTTTTAAAATAAAACATAGAAACTCTTTATAAAATCTATTTCTAATAAAAAAAAGGAACCTTGTCTTCTTTTACAATAAAATAAAAGAAATAGGATTAAACAATTTAATATTGAATAAGGTTAGCTTTGATTGAATCATTAATCTATCAACAACAAGCATTCATTATATTTAAATCTCCACAGGCACAGTTAAAAATCAACAAATTTCATTGGAAGGATCTCAAAGTGTAGAACAATCACTTTACAAAACCAAGTATCCTTATTCCCAAATTTGGTTGACTTTTAAATATCGGATATTTAAATGTATACCACCACGTCTGAGGTTCAATTTGAAGTTTAATTTTATTAAAAAGAAACAAACATGTAGCTTACATGTAATTAATATGAGACTGACTTTATAAATAATATTAAAATGTGCTAATAGACAGAAAAAAAAAAAAAAAAGGATGAACTTTAGATTATTCCCATTTTTTTTTAAATCAGAATCTGGATTTATAGTTGTCATGGATATGGCCCTCTTCTTTTATTTCACAAACGCAAGATGGGTCATCGAATTTGGTCTTGGCCAATACCATCCCTACGAAGTCAGGTCGTTCTGTATGATTTTCAAAGGGAATATTGTTCGACCTACGATAAATAATCATTGATGTTAAAATCAGTGTATCATTTTGATTTTAGATTCTGATGGCTTATTAGATCAAAAAAGCATCATTAATAGGATCATCAACTAATGGTCGAACAACCGCATTAATATATATTGATGATAGTTGCTTTGGTGTTTCCGTTGCTTTTTTGTGAGGAAGACGTTCAACTCTATATTACATCAAATTAGATAAGTTCAAACAAAGCGGAATTCTTGCTCTAAACTTTTAGATTTCTTAAATAAAGATGACGTTGTCCACGTTGGTATTCATCTTCTCTGTGTAGCAAATCATTATTTTTGATGCGGCTATCTTTGGAGCAATGCTTTTGTTTACTGTTTCCAATAAGGAAAAAAATTACCTTCACAATGGCTTTTAACCTGTGTTCAGCCTTTGGGGGTAAAATTTCAGTTTTGATATTGGCATTCCCTTATCCATTTCTTGAGAGCTATTCAATATAAGTACCTCTTGTTCAGAGTTCATTTGCTTTACATAAATCCTCATCATCCTAGAGCGCCGGGTTGCAGCTTGCTTCCTCTTACGATTCCAAGGAGCATCAGGACATTGGGCCTTCAACTGTTGAATACTTTTACAGATGAAACAAGCTTTTCTTCTACGAAGGAAAACTGGATAATCCACCTTTGTAGAATCATCAGCATGTCAATGGTTGCAAATGGGGTTCATATGACTCCAAGCAATATGTAAGTAGTAACCTTATTCCTAAAATGGGATTTGAAGAATAAGATATTCATATCTTTTTAATTTAGCCTTGACAAGAGTAACATATCCTCTGCCATTAAACCATCCACTGTATGATGGAGCCCTATTTCCAAAATACTCCCATATTTTTCAAATAACTATATCATCAAAGGCTTTAATTTGCTATCCTTTTCATAAGGAATATCGGTGATTCATATTCTAATACCATCCGAGTTTTTATCTACCGATGTTTGTATTTTGATTTTTCTATAGAAAACAGACAACTCCTTATTTAATGTTTCCATCTCATCTTCCTCATTACCAAAAGTAAGCTCAGTGTACTGCTGAACTCTATCAATTTTTATTTCTCTCAGGGCTATGCCTTTAGGAAATCGATCTCTGAGGACAAGATCAAGCCTTCTATTTTTAAGCTTTAAGGCCTCAAACTAGAAGTAGCTATAACAATGAAATGTTTATCTATAGCTTGGAGAAAAACTGTTTGACTTCTCGGAATAAAATCACTGTTCTTATCTAACTTATTTAATGAAGCACTTTGTTTTTAGCTTTAACTATTTGCGCCCATCTTTTTGAATTCAAACAAGTTGCTGTTGAGATTATGGCGAGAATCAGCTATATGAGGAGGATTATTAGCCTCGCTGGTAATGTCGTGATTAATAGCGAAAAGAACCATGAGTTTATCCCAAAACATTTGTATGTTTTAATAATATCGGAGATAATAAAAGTATATTTCATTCTCCATTTACTAAAGAAAGAAAAAGAGAAAATGAAGTAAGTGATAATTAAAATACAGATGTAAAGTATCTAAGCAAGTTCAAAAGATGATCTCTTTACAATCATGTAACTTTGATCTTTTTTTCTATTATGAATATGATTTGAATAACAAAAGTAGCAAAGTGTGTGGCTTATTGTTGATTAAAGCTCCTATTTTCGCTGTAGGAAAAGAAGGAACTTTTGATACGCACCCACCTTCTGTTTCTCCCAACACCCCCTCCTCACAAACAAACGTTTGTGTTCTCTTTTTTTTTTCCCTTTTTTAAACCAAAATTATGTCTTCGCCTATTCAACCTCCTCCAAACATACGGTAATATAATAATACACAGTATAATTTACTCGTTTCTTAATTTACTTGAAATAGCTCTCCTTCGAGTACTACTCAAACAACGTCTGCACCTACAATGTCTCCATATACTCATCATCTACCACCACCTAATTTGCCACTGACGAATACCACTAACTCTG
>Ga0181471_100670_pt1 | contig 10125 bp, 12 predicted proteins | sample InSIn5gowninarea_FD_119083 | JGI IMG/M metagenome (GOLD analysis project Ga0181471, IMG submission 119083) | Clean room microbial communities from NASA Spacecraft Assembly Facility at Jet Propulsion Laboratory, Pasadena, California, USA -... ...
GATATGAGATGGAAAAATATGGAGAGCCAGAATGGTGATGCCTTGTCTGTACGAGGATGGTCCTAGAATAGAAACAAAAATAAGTCATCGAGTGGGAGATCTAAATCTAGAGGGAGATCTAAATCTCCAGGAAAACCTGTAAAGGTGGTGTGCTGGAAATGCGGAAAGGAAGGGCACTTCAAAAGGGACTGTAAATCTAAAGCTCCTGACAAAGGAAAGGGATTTGATGAGGCTCCTTCTGTAGAGGCGAAAACCACCTCAGATGAAGGTGGGGATGTGTACTTGGCTTCTTCAAGTACACATGTAGATCATGAGGCATGGTTGATTGACTCAGGTGCATCCTTTCACTTCACTCCCCATAGAGAGTGGTTCTGCGAGTATGAGAAATACGATGGCGGTGATGTCTTCTTAGGGGATGACAGGAAGGCTAGAATCATTGGTCATGGAAAAGTAAAGTTGAAGCTACAAGGTGGAAGGGTTAGAACACTTCTGGGTGTTCTGCATATTCCTGCATTAGCCAGAAATCTGATTTTTATTAGCAAGCTAGATGATGCAGGTGTAAAAACAGTGTTCGAGAAGGATACCTGCAAGATGGTTTGGGAAGAATTGGTATTGATGCGGGGAGTTCGGATTGGAACTCTGTACAAGCTACAAGGTAGCACTGTTGTTGATGGGTGCAACAGTTCCGTGGTTCCTGAAAGTGGAGCAGAAAATCTAGTGGTCTCTGGAGAGAAGACCATGTTGTGGCATCAAAGGCTTGGACATATTGGAGAGAAGGGCCTTCGAATACTTCATGGTAAAGGTATGGTAGAAGGTATGAGTAACAGCTGTCTGGATTTTGATTTCTGTGAAAATTGTGTATATGGGAAGCAGAATCATGTGAGTTTCCCCTCTGGTGGTAAGAGGGCAAAACATATGTTAGAGCTTGTGTACAGTGATGTGTTTCGACCTATGAAGGTTCCGTCACTGCGTAAGTCTGTGTATTATGTATCATTTATAGATGACTTCTCAAGGAATACATGGATATATTTCCTTAAGAAGAATCTGAAGTCTTTGACAGGTTTAAAGAATTTAAGGCTCTAGTGGAAAACCGGACAGAGAAGAAGATAAAGGTGTTGAGGACAGATAATGGTGGAGAGTTTTGTGGTAAGGAATTTGAAGAATTTTGCAAGAAGTGTGGTATAGTACGGCAGAAGACTACTCCATATACACCTTGGCAAAATGGAGTTGCAGAAAGAATGAACAATACGTTGATGGAAACGGAAAGAAGCATGCTTAGTGGTGCCATTTTAGGACAGGAATTCTGGGCAGATGTGGTGGATACTGCATGTTACCTAGTCAACAGGTCACCTTCATCAACGTTGGAGGATAAGACTCCACAAGAGGTATGGACTAGTAAGAAACCCTCTCTTTCACATCTAAGGGTATTTGGATGTGATGCATATGTACATGTTCCAAAGGAGAAATGAACCAAGTTGGATAGTAAATCTAAAAAGTGCATCTTTATTGGGTATACGGATAGCTTAAAGGGTTATAAGCTTGGGAACCTAGTAACAAGGAAGGTTGTGTACAACCGAGATGTGTGTTGAGCTATAAAAAGGGTCTCTTTCACCTCTAATTACCTCACATTAGTTTGTCAATCCAGGAACGTTTTTTTATTTCAAAGAGTGTCTCAGTCTGAGGCTATCATTTGCCAGAGTAATGCTAGTAGTACAGTGCTTAAAAATACAAGAGTAAACAGATGCTTATTTACAGCAAACTACTTCAAAAGATTAAATCACACATTCAGAAAACTAAGCAATTTATCAGCCAAGGGTTCAGTAGCAGTAACTCATCCCTTTGTAAACTGATGGAACTAAAAGAAATCAAAGAACAGATCGTGGATCTGGGAGCCAGACAGTAAATGTCAATGCTCACTATAGGCTTAGATCGCTCTTCACACCAAAATAACAATTGACAGGAAATGGAACGGCAGATAAGAAATGGAACAGCAAAATAGAACAACAAAACTGAAATGGGACCGCAAACAAGAAACTGTATCAGCAATTAAGTCTAACAAGCAATAACACCTTGGTCTATAAGATCGAATACAATATTTGTGTCCTACAGGAATCAAATGGCAATCTTTCACTTTTAAGGATGAACTGAACAGCACAAAAGAATGGAACAGCACTGATTAATGATGGATTATAGAACACCGCTTGAAAACCATGCATACATACACACGGCACACCTTAATAGTAATCTGATCCAGTTATCAATCTCAGTTAGAAATAGTACAACTGCATTTCAAAATGGAACAGCAATGTCTATAAACTCAACAATCGCAAAGACATAATCGTTAAGATGAATTCTATAATATCAATGAATAAGTGCACAGCACAGAGGCTCTGTAATTGAACAGTAACAATATTCTGTAGAGACCGACAATAGTATATCAACACTTAAAAGAACAGTGATATGTTGCAGAGTTAATGCAATAGTTCTGTCTTTAGAAACCTCAGTAAATTAAACATAACATAGCATGTGGTGTAAACTAACAAAACACATCAAATTACCAAATAACGTTGATAATCAAACCACGCATAAACCAAACATAATAGTACAGGAGCAAGTGACCTCCAGGGCCAGGCCCTTAGCCTCCATGGGTACACCGCTTGAAGTTATTCCAGACTCAGAGATGAAATAGCAACCGAGTCTGTATTAATGCATAAGACGGAATTACAGTAGATCAACTCTTAGCGAGACTTGATGATCAAAGTTTCAATCTCAAGAGAAATTACATAAAACATAAGAACTCGACAAACCCCTCGAGCTAACAGTGCTGCCCCTTTTATAATAGTGAAGGCGGAGATGTCTAGGTGAAAAAAATAGTTAAAGCAGCGATCCCTCAGGATCAAGGGATCCTGAGGGATTCGTCGAACCGTTAGTCCTTAGTTATCTCTTTTCTTTCTTATGCCGAGTCGATATCTCCACTTCATTTCCAGGGCTGATTCGCTTTGATTTGTTTTGCCTTGTTTGCATACAGTTCCCCGTCCAAGGGACAGCGGTTAACCCGTCCTTGTCCTCTCCTTTGGAACGACATATTTTCATTTTTCCTTCTTCCTGCATAAGGGAATGAAAATTGTCAGTGTTTTCATTTTACACATTAATCTCACAAGTTTTATTACAATCCCTTATCATTTTCCTAGTTCTTGATGCAAAAGGTTTGTAAGTTCTAATGAAAAGATGCTGAAATAATTACCAAAAGCATACCTTCTTTAGTACTCCACACACCCCCCTGCTTACCCTTTTTCATGCCCTCATGAAAACATTGTAGTTGACATGTAAGGAAGTGAGAGAGTAGGCTGGATATGGAATCTCATGCGGAGGTCTACAGCCATGATGCATAACTAGGTGTTCAAAGAAATGGCCTGTCTGACCCTCAGGCATCTCATACAGGGCTTGGTACCCAGGTGCAGGGTGCCAAATAATTGGACTCTGGAACCTATATCCTAACCAAGATGGCCCTGCCCTCAAAATGACTTCGCCATAGAGGTGCAAGCGGTTGGCGACTAACTTAAAGTTTTCATACTTAAATGGCTCCCTGAGTTGGATATTCGGATTAGAGATATGATATTGAAATTTAGCCGCATCAATGGCAAGGTCTTTAATAGTGAAAAAGTATTCTATTCCTTGTTGATTGATTGTTGTGTGAATGGGTCCTAATGCTTCAATTACACCTGGAGTATTCATGAGGTTCCTATGTTCTCTCCACAATTGTACTGGATCCCTAGGCTCAACTCTTACCCACAAATCTAATCTGTTTTCTTGCCTTTCGAAAGCATTATAGGCTTTAAGCCATTTAATTTGATTAACCCCAAATGAATCTCTTCGATTGTGATAAATGATGAGTTGGCACGTAGAGTTGGTGAATTTCTAACTTAGAACATGTTTTCCCTTGGCTATTTGATTTTTTGAATCACTTTATTACCTATTTAACATCGCATCGCAAGTTCCAATGTGAGTGTTACATGTTTCCACTGAAATTGCAATATGTGATAAGTGTATGTCGCACCGCAAGTTTTTACTAGGCTATTTTCCTTTGATTTTGGCGACACGCAGAATACGAAAAATATATCGCATCACAAACTTTCAATGGATCGTTGTAAAAACATGCCTTTGGAATTAGCGATATGCGATATGCGATAGGTTTGTCGCATCGCATGTTGTAAATGAAGTGTTTTCAATTTACATTCAAAACATTTGTGATAACTCAGACCGCATCGCAACTTTTCGAATGAATGAACCTTGGCCTTAAGCAAATGTGATTTGTGATGTGCGATTCTTAGAAAACTTGCAAAGCACTTTTTATTTAAAAAGCAAGAAATAAAGAAATCTATTCCTATCTAACAGTTTTATTGTTTTTTTGACAAATAAAAGGGACCCTATTTCCTATTTATCATCTTAGAATATTTATAAAAAAAAGGGGGGGGTTGTTGTATAGCACAACAAATTCTTAACAAACTTGCGCTAATACCCTATCAACCCGAGAAATCCTTGAAGATACATTATGGTTGTGGGGATTTTCCATTCCTTAATGGCTTTAATTTTGTTAGGGTCTTCCTTAGCACCCTCATACGATACAATATGACACAGATATTCCACCTCCTTTACTCCAAAGAAACATTTGGAGGTTTTTGCATATAATTGTTTCTCCTCCAATAGTTTGAGCACCCTGTCAACATGTTGAGTATGATCCTTCCAAGACTTATTGTAGATTAGTATATCATCAAAAAATACTAACACAAATTTTCTAAGGAAGGGTTTGAAAATGGAATTCATCAAACCTTGAAATGTAGAAGGTGCATTGATAAGGCCAAAACGAATGACCAAAAATTCATAATGACCCTCATGAGTTCTAAATGTTGTTTTCGAATGTCTACAGTCTTCATTCTAATTTGATGATATCCTGAATGAAGATCTAACTTGGTGAAGTAACTTTCTCCATGTATCTCATCCAACAATTCATCAATGAAAATAATGGGAAATTTATCTTTAACAATGAGCTTGTTGAGCTCTCTATAATCTAGACACATGCACCATGGTCAATCCTTCTTGTGCACCAATACTATTAGAACAATGAAAGAATTTTTAGTTGGTTGAATTATATCGACCTCTAGTATTTATGCAACAATACGTTCAATTTCACTCTTTTGGGCATAGCGATATCTGTAAGGCCTGATGTTTGGAGGAACACTTCCTGAAATCAAATGAATAGCATGATAATGATCATGAATATGTGGGAGACCTTTGGGAGTCTCAAATACCTTGGAATGATTTTCCAATACTTTTTGGAGATCTTGAGAAATAGATGATTTCGATGTTTGAACCTCTAGTGATCATAATTTTGCAATTACACCTCGTTTCTCTTTCTTTAGAAGCTTTTTCATGCCATTAGAGTTGATTATATTTCTTGGTTTCCCTGCGATAATTCAACTTCCTTTCCTTCCCAAAAACATTTCAAGAAAAGTTCTTGACAATTAAAAACTATTGTACCTGAAGATTGTAAACATTGGACTCTTAGTACAACATCAACACCACCCATTGGAATGGAAAGAATTGGACTATTCACATATCCACCCATGGTTAGCTTGACATTATGGAACTTTCTAGAACAATTTATAGTTCCTCTATTTGCGACCATCAGTTAACAATCTAGTGCTGGATATAGGAAGAAATTCAATTCCATGGTTATCGTACAATGAATAAAATTATGGGTACGCCCACGGGGTTTTGGATTGACGGTGAATGGGGGCATTGTTAAGGTATTCCTTGCGATAGGTCACTAGTTCAAATCCCTCGTGGGTTCTTACCTGCCAAAAAAAAAAAATATGGGTACTACCCGAATCAATCAACACTATTACCTTTTTCTTCTTGATTTATCCTACTATCTTAAGAGTTTGAGGAGTGGTAATTCCTACCAATGCATTACCACATATGGTTAGATTCATTTCTTCTTTTTCTGTGGTTAGTTATTTGTGTATATCCTCTTATTTTGATGTTTCTTGTTGCTTTTCTTACTCCTCTTCATAATATATGTAAAATAATTTATTCTAAGCACACTTGTGACCTTTAGTCTATTTTATATCACAGCTGTAACAAGTCTTTTTTGATCTTTTTTCTTCAAATTGTTGTGGTGTCAACCTTGTAGGTTTTGGAAGGCTAGGAGCAACACTTATATATTTGTAGTTGTGAGTGGTAGACTTCCTTGTTGCCATAATTTTTCTTTCAACTTTTCTTGCCACCCTAAATGCCTTGTCCAATGAAGTAGGATCCCAAAGGCGAACCTCATGTTGGATGTTATCCTTTAAAGTCCCTATGAAGAAGTCAATCCTATGCTCCTATGTAATATCATTTACCCTTATATTCAATTTTTGGAAGTCCTCAATGTGCTCTGCCATTGAACCCTTTTGTTTAAGATTTATCAGATGGATAAAGGAGGTGTTGCTCTTGGTATCCTCATAATGTGCAATCATTTCCTCCTTAAAATTTCACCAAGTGACAAGTGGTTTACGAGAACAAAGGCATGAATACCATACAACTGATTTTTTTCTAAATATAAAGATGCAATGTGTACCTTTTGTGTGTTCGACACATCGTGTAGATCAAAGAATTTCTCCATCTGTAGTATCCATGTCACCGAATCCTTGCCATCAAAATTCCTCATATTTATCTTTGGAATGTGGTTAGTCTTCAACCCACTATGTGAATCTATAAAATCATAATTTGTATTCCTTTTATCCTCATCATGATTTTCGTGGAGTACCTTGTCACCACTAGGAAGCATTTCTTTTAGCAATTTTGTTAAACCTTCCAGGTCCCTTTTCAAATATGTTTTTAAACCTTCCACATTAACATTCATTTTTTTGTTACTCTTTATGAGAGGGAAATTTGTTGCACTTGATCTCGCAATTTTAATATATCATGTTGCATTTCTTCCTCTTCTTCATGTGTCATAGAATATCTTTCTAGTTTCTTTCTAGGTGTGTCCATTTTTTTGCTTTTGAGACGTTTTGAAATCAAACAATGATATATATGCTTCACTATGCCCTTTGAATAACTTCAAACAAAAGTTATGCAAAATTTAAAAAATACACACCTTTTTCTTGCTTTTTACGAGTTAGATATTGAAAATTTTCATGTCTATAATTCCGAATATCCAAGATATAAAATTATGTCCTATAGTATCCCTCTTAGGCTTTTTTCCAACCCAACAAGTCAGACCAAGATTGGATTCTTCAAGAAAGAGTTATGCCCAATCTCCCACGATGACTTGATTATAGACTGGTTCAGTAGAGCAAACTTGTATGAAGTTCCACATGTCATTGTTTCGACCTTCGGACCTAAAAATGATATCCAAAAAACTAAGTTTTATCCTCTTTTTTCTACATTTTACAAAATTCAAATCCGATGCTCATAGAGAAATTTATGACGATTTTCACTAGGTCACCTATTTGAGATGGAATTCTGGAGCCTGCAAAAAACCCTAACTTCCTCGGATCATATCTCTGAAGATATAGTGAGATAAGATATAAAATTCATATACGAAGTTAATCACTATTTTGGCTCCACGTGGTTGCATTTTTAGCTTCTAAAGCTTCGTATAAACAAATTTATATCGAAAATTCCACGTTGACCTGTTTGAAGGAGCGAAACCCTAGAATCCAAAGCTCTGATATCAAATGTTATACAACTAGCTCACAAATAGATATATTGTTGGCTTGTTGGGGCCTAACCCAGGTTCAGAGTTAATTATCCAATGAAATCCCTATACTACTGGCCCTTTCAGTAACAGTTCGCGAAGCGCGTACTGAGGTCTCACCCAAAGCAGCATTGGGGGGGATGTTGGAACCAGGTTTCTGCACCCTTGAGATGTCTGAGGGGTTGATTTAGTCCAACTGTGAATACCTGCATGCAGGTTACTTCATGCACTTCCCTGACCTATGAGACCTTCGCGCCTTTGTTATATTCGCCTTTGCGTAGCCCTAACCAGGGGTTGTGGGGCTTTCACGTTGCTGGAGCAACAATCTACGCTATTTCCCCAAGTCACACCGTGGTTCTTACTTATCTTCTTATAACAGTTAGTTCTCTTTGCATAAACAGATAACTTATATTATATTCACTTACTCAACACATTTATATAAGTTTGCGCAGTAAATAAACAATTAACTTGCAATTCATACCCAATATAATTCAATGCATAAAACAGGGAAAGATACACAGAAATATGGTAAAAATTCTCTTTATTAATGCTTTGAACAGTTACAGACTCAACCTGCCCTGCACACTTAGCTGCAGGGGTCTGCGCACTTAGCTGCAGACTACTAGGCCTCTGCACACTCAGCTGTAGAGACTTCTCCTACTCTACGACCCAAAGACACAACTCTTACACTTCAACTCAATGCTTCATGGATTGATTTCCTTCTATCCTTGTTCATATGTCTCTTTACACTTACAGCCTCGCTCTATTTATACAATCCCATGGTCTGCAAACCATGGGTAGGTCTCTTAAACCAACACTACATTTACAAAAGTAAGGGCGAACAACCCTATGACTCTATTAAACTTCGTGCTCCACATCCACAAATCGCAGAGTATTCACAATGGACTTAGTCAAAACTTGGGCTTTAAGCCCCAAAACTTGCCTTGGGGGGGGATCCCACGCCCAACAAGCCCCCAAAAAAAGCATCGTGACTCGCCCTTGAGTCACTCTGTCGGTGCAGAGATCTTCACGCAGAAACCTCCCAACTCTGCTCGGATTGCTGCAAGGTCGGCAGTGCACTGAGCGGCCACCTGTTGTATCTCTTGTACATGTTGTTTTGAGATCGCAGTGTCAAAACTACTCCCCTGTATTTGTTCCTGCGTCCCCTGCATCTGCGCGAGCTTGCCTTCAATTGTTGTTTTGATTAGGAAGGCCTCATCAATCCAAGGTTGAACACGTGCCTTCAAAACTACTTATTTGTGTCACGTTGTGTCTACTTTCTCTTTAAGAGCTTTGGCTTATTGCATTCGCTGGAGCCTCTGAGTGAGGGCCACCGTCTATGCGATCCCTTTGACGTTGTCATACTACTATTGTAGCTCACACGCCTCTATTTCTAAGCGTTGTATGTTCTGGTCCTCCTACAGATTTTTGAGGACCTCGAATGATTCTTCTAGCATTCTGGTGCAGTCCCTTACTGCACTGCTGATCTCCTCCAGCCCTGATGTAATGGCGCTGGCACGTTGTTCCCTTATTGCTAGAGGAGTTGAAGGTTGTGCCTTCAACCACAGCTCTATGATCTGAAGGTTCAGCTCCAGTTGAACCTTAGCCATTTATTCTCGTGCCTCGTGCACCCCTGCTGCTAATCTCTAGATGTGCGCCTTTGCTAGTGCTTCTACTAGGATGGCCAGCTCAAGGGCCATCTTGAAGGCTTCTTCAATTACCTGTACTGCTCCATGTTGATCATTTGTTCACTCAACACCTACAATGTGTGGCTCTCCCTAGCCCATAGTTCTGTAGTAATCCCATCCTACATAACATAGAGAATTTCCCGAGGGAGCGCAGCCATGTTGATCCCTATCCCCTTCAATGTAATAACCGTAGGCCGGTTAGCCTCATTTGTTGTAACCAGTGCCCCTTCTAGCAACACTATTGTGTTGGTTTTATGAGTGCACAACATTTCCTCAGCTTCGGTTGTTCCTACTGTGAGGCTAGTAGTTGGCTTGTTGTGGCCTGACCCAGGTTCGGAGTTAATTAGCCAAACAAATCCCTATACTACTGGCCCTTTTAGCAATAGTCCATGGAGCATGGACTGAGGTCTCACTTGAAGTAGTATGGGAGGGTGCTAGAACCAGGTTTCTACACCCTTGAGATGTGTGAGAGGTTCAATTGGTCTCATTGTTTGTCCATGCACGCAGGTCACTTTGCGCACTTCCCTGTTCCTCACGACCTGATACACTGCCTTCATGCAGCCCTAACTAGGGGTTGTGGAGCTTCCACACTGCTAGAGCCGCGTCTGCACTGTTACCCGATATCTTACTTATCTTCTTATACCAGTTAATTACCTCCGTGTACTTCAATGTCTTACATTATAATTATTTATT
>Ga0181471_100672_pt1 | contig 10108 bp, 5 predicted proteins | sample InSIn5gowninarea_FD_119083 | JGI IMG/M metagenome (GOLD analysis project Ga0181471, IMG submission 119083) | Clean room microbial communities from NASA Spacecraft Assembly Facility at Jet Propulsion Laboratory, Pasadena, California, USA -... ...
ACCATTTTGGAAAGATACAAAAAGAGTTGCTCAATGGATGTATAGAAATGCGAAAAAGCGTATTGATGAGACTAGTTTACTGTCGGTAATTAAAACCGGGGAAAATTTTCTTTCATCCATGATACAGATGGGTTTTATGGGTGCTTATGAAAGTGATGATGAAAAGTATTATCATTTTATTATTGATTCTTTGACAGATTTTTTGATTGCTCGTTCCTTATTTGAAGATATTAGTGGAAAAAATTACGAGGAACAGATTAGTATTATAAAATCAAAAGTAGAATCTTTGTACAATCTTGAAGAAGCTTTAATTATAGCAATATTCGATAATATATCTCCAGATTATAAGAAAATAAAGGACTTAATAAAAGATACAGAGCTAATTGAACACTTGGATTTTAATACATTGGTTAAAGTTCATTTTAAACGTGATGATATTAAAGTCTTTCTGGAGATGTTTAAACCTATTGACCATAGTGATTTGTTGCAGTCGATGGGAGGATATACTGACAAACCATTTAACTGTAGCAACTACTTATTTGATTATTATTGTGAAAGCCGTGAAAGGTTATGTGAGCTATCAAACATATTGGCTGGATATCATTTCCAAAATGGTATAAAGAATAGACTGAAAAATGTGTTGTATTTTACAACATTAAATGACAGAACTGACAAAAGAGAAGACGAAGCATTTTATTTTTCATTACTCTGCTGTGCAGCACCTAATAAGGATGTTAGATGTTTAGCAATGAAATTGTTATATGAGGTGGTTTCTAAGAATGAGTGTTATGTCGATAGGGTTATTCTTGAATATAATAGAATTTTTGATTTTTATATACAAGAGGCTGTTATATATGTTCTGAGTCAAATGAGAAAGGACAACAGTAAAATTATAGATTTCTACAAGAAGATTATTGCAGGACAGGATAATCTAAACGCAAAAAGTCTCCGTAGAATTTCGGCTTACTTTGGCAAGCCTTATTCTTATATAAATTGGAATAGGAAGAATTTATTTAAATATAATGAAGATGCAGTTGTTTCAGATTATTTAAGTGACATATTATTTTATGTGGATATTATGAATAAAGATTTTCTACCATTTAGATATTGGGGAAAAGATCATATTAATATGTATACGAAATTTCTTGCAAATGACAAGAATGAAATTAGTAGTATAAATAATTATCTCTATAATAAATACTTCTGTGTATGTGGTGGGAAATGCAGCGGTTGGTTAGCATTCGAAAATAGAATTATGCCAGAGATAGAGTCTATAGCAGAGATTAAAACATTGGATATGAATTCTTTTATGGAAAGCTTTGAAAAAGTTTTTAGATATGTTTTCGAATATTACAATATCTCAGCAGATAGAAAATCTATGAATATTCGTGAAGGAGATTTTCATCATTCTGTCTATATGAAGGGGGTAGATATTGCAACAGGATTATATTATGGGAGCTTGATGTGTAACTATTATACAAATCAGTTTGCAACATATAATAATATTCAGAATAGTATCGGATATGAGGTGTATGATCCTTTGGAATATGGAGAAGATGTTATTATTACAGCACCAATTCCAACATATCAAGATTTTATAGAGAGACTGGGAGATTATGCAATAAATTCCTTAGAGATGCCTGTGCAGCGTGATGTTTGTTGGGTAGGAAATGTTGAATTAACTAGAAGAAATGTGTTGCATCTTCTTGAAACAGTTGAATTAAAACATCAAAAATGGGTAATGTTGGCTGGTAGAGTATCTCTACATGAGGAAGATAAATATGAAACAAGATGGAAAGATACATATGATTTGTGGTGTTGCTCTTCGGAAAATGAAACAATATACGATGATGGTAATGCTCACTATCTGACCATTGAATTAGAAGAATATATTGGCAATTTGAATTCATATCCTGATAATGAATCAAAACCTTGGCTTTGCAAGAATGTAAAAAATATTAATAATCAATCTGAAGTTTTTGAGGAGACTTCATTAGTATTACCACCATCGAATATTATTAGATTTTTTAATCTCAAATTGAATGTTTCGGATTTATCATGGGAAACTCAAGATAAAGAAAAAGTGATAATATGTAACAACAATAAGAATTCATATTATAGAGACCCTATCGGTGGAACTGTCTTTATCCGCAAAGACTATTTCGACAAGTTTCTTGAAGGAAATACGGTAAAATACTTTGCTTTTACAGAGCGTTTTATTCCAGATACTGGCTATGCAGATGAAACTTCTTTGCATTTTGAAATTGTTAATGGGAAAATAGAAAAAGAAATTAAAAATAATGGTGTATATAGCGGACGGAATAATGGAGACAATCCATTATGTTCTGCGTGTCCACATACAAATATTGCTGATGACGCGGTAGATAATTCATCGATTTCTAATATAGAATGGCTAGAAAGTTTGTTAAAGGACTATTGAACGGCATAGGGAAATGGCTGGATTACAAATATTTTTTAGACAGTTTTTATAAGGAAATACTCTTATAATCGTAGATGAATTTTACAAAGATATGATTCATTAAACTTAGGCAATCGGGAAAATATATTGTAAACCTATTTGGGGCTTAATTATTCTAGATAAGAATACTTTGTTTGTTAGAGCTTAAAGATAGTAAGAAATTTAGTTTGGACAATGATGAGTATGTGGAGAGTGTAGTATTGATGTCAAGAAAATAAGATAAGAGGTTAGAGACTGTTGAGACAGGTGGCTTTTAGGATTTTAAAAGTAATCTTAAAAGCCATTTTTCTATTCAAAAATACCTTGTGGGAACAGTTAGAGTGTAGATTATAACAGAGTATGTAGACACTATGGATATTTTATGTGGAGTGAGCAGGGTGGATACTATTAGGCTGCTCATTATAGATTAATAATATATGAAACTTCAAGCTATATGAATGGTTATAGTAAATTAATAAAATAGATGACATCTATAAAATGTAAAAATAGCCTGATCAGAATAGTTGTTAGAGAAGACAATTATAATACAAAATAGATATAAGTTGCTGTTTTGTGTTATAAGAGACAAATAAGATATAACCTAACTACCAGATGTAGAGACGATAGTATTGATGTCAAGGTGAGGGACTAAACTGTATAGAAAAGCCTTGAAATAAACGGGTTTTGATGGTATTGCCAAGAAAAAGTGCATCATCGTAATCTCATTTTTAGATCTTTTAAAAACAGTTTTGTCTTCTGGAAATGTAACTATGGAACTGCTTTTTGACGTATTGAGACTTCAGAAATGTAGTCGGAGGTGGCTTTGGAGATATTCAGACAATAAAACTGTTTGCAATTGTATATTTCTCGATAAACAGGTCAGGTAGATTACCGAATACACTGAACGTCTGGTCAGACGACTTAGTGAAAAGATTACGGTTTACGATGAGAAATAGGTTGTGGAATTCAAATCAGGCCTTGCGATAAAAGGAGATGGATGAAAAGAATATATTAAAATAGGGCACCTCGTCAGGAAATGGCGGGGTGATTTTTTGTAGGAATACTTTAAACATAAAAAGCATATGAAATTGCTACGGCATTGTCGAGTGGTATTAACATATTTTTATTTGACAAGGCAATAATTCATGATATAATTAGTATGAAATGTATAACAAAGAATACTAACCCTCAAGGAGATAAAATATGAAAAAAAGCAAGCAATATCATAGTAACTTGGAATATGAGAATAAAACTGAGAAAAACGAACAGGGGCTTTATGCTTGGACTGCAAAAGTTGGCTCAAAAGGACAGATTGTAATTCCAAAAGAGGCAAGAAATTTGTTCCATATAGAAAGTGGTGACACAATTCTCCTGCTGGGTGACCAAAATCAGGGAATAGCATTGATAAGTGGTGATAAAATGGCTGAGATGCTACAGGCAATTAAAGGAAAGATATTATGAAACGTATGAAACGATTAAAAATTATTATGGTTATTTTGATTGTAATAGTTGTGATTCTAGTGGGTTTTGCATATCGAACGCTTCACTTTGATTATGGAAATGATCGGTTTATGAAGAAAAAGGGGAAGCAATTAGGATTTACAGAAAAAGTGTACGAGACGACTGATGGCAATGAAATAGCATACTTAGAAGGACCTGATAATGGGGAGCCGCTTTTACTAATTCACGGTCAGATAGTATCAAAAGAAGATTATGCGAAGGTTTTACCGAAACTATCGAATCATTTTCACATCTTTGCAATAGACTGCTACGGACATGGAAAATCGTCTAAACATCCTGATAAGTATCAGCTAATTCCTATTCGTGATGATTTGATCGACTTCATGCGTGATGTGATTGGTGAGAAAACATATCTTTCAGGACATTCCTCAGGTGCTTTGATATCAGCGGCAATAGCTGCAAAGGAAAAGGAACAGGTAAAAGGGCTTCTCCTTGAAGATGGACCTTTCTTCTCTACAGAGCCTGCTAGAGCAGAAAATACTTTTTCTTATCTTGAGTTCAAGACAATCCATGATTTTCTGTCGCAGCAAGCGGAGAAGAATTATACGAGATATTATCTTGATCATACTTACATGAAATCACTTTTTAATAAAGATGGAAAAGATAATTGGGACTTTATAGTTAAAAATCCTTTTTCCAAGAGAATCAGAGAAAATAGTAGCAAAATGCCAATTGTTTGGTATTATCCTCCTGAAATCGGTTTGAATGGAATGATATTCTTAACAAGTAATATGCAGGACGGAACAGGGAACTATGATCTTCGATTCGGAGAGGCTTTTTACGATTTTTCCTGGTTTTATGGAGTTGACCAGAAAAAGATGTTGAGCGAAATAGAATGTCCGACAATCATTCTTCATGTTGCGCCTTCAAATGAAACCGTGCCGAGCTATTATGATCATAATGGAATATTACTATCTGCTATGGACGAAAAAGATGCAGAAGAAGTGCATGCGTTAATTAAAAACAGTACTCTTAAATCAGGTTATGAATCAAGCCACAATATTCATGCTGACTTACCGGAACAGTTTGTTCATGAAATGATGGAGATGAAGCAGCAGAAGTAGTGTATATTCTAATTGAACGGGCTTTGATATGCACCCGAATATATCATTTCTTTTGCAACTTCCACCGTGCAACGAGTGTGAAGGCTCTCTTCCTGATGTATTGCTATCGTCAGAGTGGTCTTGATACATGTTATGACTAATTATAGTATTGATGTCAAGAAAATAAGATAAGAGGTCATAAGACTGTTGAAATCAATGGCTTTTAGGATTTTAAAAGAAATCTTAGAAGCCATTTTTCTATTTGGAAAACTCTCTGTGGAAACAGTTCAAGTGTAGATTATTGCAGGGTGTGTAGACACTATGTATATTTTAGGGGGAGTGAACAGGATAGATAATATCAGGCTACGTATCATATAATAAAAATGATATAATAGTAATTAGGTTGAATTAAGGAGGTAATTATAATGAGTCCTTTAGTTGTATATTATTCATATTCAGGAATAACAAGAAGATTAGCAGAAGATATTGCGTTGATTACTGATGGAGATTTGAGAGAGCTGAAGCCACAAAAGCCTTATTCATTCTCATATAATACAGCTGTAAAAGAAGTGAGAGAAGAAATTGAAAAAGGATATTGCCCACCTCTTATTCAAGGGGCGGAAACTATTGAAAATGCGGAGGTGGTTTTTATTGGTTCTCCTAATTGGCTTAAAACTTTTGCCCCACCCGTGCTATCGTTTTTAAGAACGGTTGATTTAAGTGGAAAGACAATTATTCCGTTTTGCACGCATGGCGGAGGTGGTTTTGGGAGAATGATTGAAGATTACAAAAAGGAATGTAAGAATTCAATTATTAAAGATGGAATAGCGTTAAAAGGAGATTACAGTTTTGATGAACTAAAAACATGGTTAGATAATAATTTATGAATCCCAGTTTATTAAACTCAAATAACCAAATAAAAGATACAAGATAGCAATTCACGAAGCAGTAAATCAAATTGGTTTACTGTTTTTTTATTGCTCAAAATCAAGAAGAAAGGACAAAGAAAATGAAAAACATAGAAAAAAAATTTTAATGGAAGAAGAAATCAAGCAGTTACAAAACAAAAGAAAAAACTCATCAGTCAGCAGAAAGAGGAAGCAAGAAAAAAGAGATAGACGGCTTTATGAAAAAGGAGGAAACTATGGAATACAAAGATATTAGAGAAAACTTAGAAGAAATGATTAATGATAATTACAAGGACTTTATAAAAGCACTTGTGAGCATAGAAAAGGGTGTTAATGATGAAAAGGCACTTGAAGAAGTCTATGTTTTATATATGAATAATGACACAACAGGTTTACTAAGTGATGACTTTGACTATATGATTGATGATATGAAAGAACAAGGTAAGATTGTTGAAAATACCAATGAACTTGAAGAAAAAGACGACCTCATAAATCTCGTGGGTAATATAGTAGGTCAAGTAGAAAATCTTGAAAGAGAAAATGCCAATGGAGAAAAATTTAAAGTAAGTAATTTTTCTCTTGTTTCTAAAGATGACGATGGAAATAAAGTTTATACCAATTGTTCAGCATATGGAGATAAGACAAAAGATTTAGAGAACCTAAAACAAGGAGATTTTGTTAAAATCTTCGGACAAGTAAAAACAAGCATTGATAACAACGGGAAAGAACATAAAAATGTTCGTATTTTATCTTCTAAGCTCTTAAAAGCAAAAGAACAAGTAAAGATTCAAGATAAAGATAAAAAGTCCATATTAGGGCAAATAAAAAGCTTTAAGACAGATGACAAAGTTAAGTCAAATAAGAAAGACCATAGCAAAGGTGCAGAAAGATAAATATCGGCAGTCTTCGGACTGCCCTTATTTTTTGGTATGACGGGAATGTTTTAATGCTGGGGTGAAAATCCCTACAGAGTGTAGTTACCAACGAATCTAATAGCGACTTGCAAGTTTTAGATGGTGACATCTAGGAGAGAGAAAGCAATAACGAAATCGTGGCTTGACGAACAGGAACAGAATACAAGGCGTAACAGGTGGGCAAGCTAGCCAAAGATAGCGAAGCCCCAAAAGGTAACCGTAAACCCAAAGCGTAAATTTTGCAAGTAAACGATGAAAGTATTAGGGCTTATCCCGTGATGTCTCGCTAGCGAAATAGTATTAACAACGAATAGTGAGAAGTCAGCAGAATCCATAGTAGCGAAGAAGTTTCTGTAATGGAAATAGAGCGAATGGAGGAACAATATTTATTGTAATATTTGAAAAGGATGCACTATGACTTGATGGAACACAAGGAAGGACGTATTCATCTCTTAAGGTTCAGATACAAAAAGAATAAAGTTAAATATTATACATAAGTAATAAATAATATGATACAAGAAAATATTGAACCGCCGTATGCCGAACGGTACGTACGGGTGGTGTGAGATGGGCTATAAATTAGCTCCTACTCGATTTTAGTCAATCTAATCTAATGGTTTAAGACATCACAAAGTATTATAGTTAACTCTTCTAACTATGTAAACTAAAAATAGTGTCGGGTGAAATTGATGTAAAAGCTTACAAAAGATGGTAAAAATTCTTGAAAAGTGGTAATATTATCATGTATAGATACTTTTTCATCGGAAAAAATTTCGTTGTATATGGGATGTATCTGTAGAAAAAAGAAGAAAAGGAGGAAATAATGTTAAAATGTAAAAAGATAATAGCGTTTTTTTTAGCTTGTTTAATGCTGTTAGGTACAATTGTACCAACTGGTGAAGCATTTGCACAAGGTGCAAATCATTTGTCAAAAACAAGAGTTAGTAGGATGGAGGTCAAAGATCGAAAAGGTAATACCATTGATCTTAATGAGAAAATTGAGGAAGATAAGGACTGTAGACTAGAAATAGACTGGGATGCAAGTGAATATAAAGCGGAAATTAATGAAGGAGACTACTTTAATATAATACTTCCAAAAAATTTCGAGGCAGCTGAAAGTAATTTTGCAATCCGTACTCCTGATGGCGTTCAAGTCGCAAACGCACATGTAAATATGTTAACCCTTCTAAGTTTTTAGGTGAAACTACTCTAAAGGCTACCAAGCCGTCCTTAGGAATTAGGCTAGATACATCCCAAATTGCTGATAGATCACTCTTATCTTCTGAAAAGTTTTTACGACCCAACTCTTTCCAATCATCATCGGTAGCTGTTTTCCCATATAAGACAAATTCTTCATTTGTTCTATTGTTCTTACGTTCTCCAGTCCTTTGGTCTATTTCAATTTGATTAAAAGAAATTTTATTAGGTAGCAGCCTATAGTCATCTTTTCCAAGTTTTATTGATTCATTATCATCAATTTTTAGTTCTAATTCTTCATCAACTATATCATAACCAAACGTATCTGGGGAATAGCCTTCTCTTCTTTCTGAAATATAAAAAGAAGATTTTATATCCTCTCCATTTAATAATAAATCAAGATCTCCTGGCTTAAAATCACCATTACTTGAGATGCCTTTATAAAAACCATGATAACTCAGCTCATGATGATAATCTTCCCATGTCAATTCATTTGAAGCAGAAGTCGTTATTATATCGTTTTTATCATTATCTAACTTATCTCCCTCATGAACATCTGTAGCTCTTTGTTCAAAAATAACTTCATTTTTATATTTTATACCATCAGAACTTTTGTCTTTCGGGCGAGGATAACGAACAATAACTCTATATTCTGTATAATCTTTATCTGATTTGCTCCTGGTTTTAGAACTTTCACGCACATAAAAGCCATCATTTTCTTTAATAAATTTCACTTCGTTATGAGGATATTCGTTGGAGTAAACTCCAACGAGTTCTCCACCATCTTGTGGCTTTTCAATTATTTTCGTAATAAAAGGTTGATTTGCAGTATTGACAATCGCGACAACATATTGACAGTAATTATATTTATTAATATCAAAATCTTTAGGTTTATTTCCAAATGGCCAAGAATATACACGACCATTGTTACCTGATGCTGCTTTATAAGCTTCTTCTAATTCTATTCCAGTGTCCAAGCGATAGCTTATCTTATTACTTTCAAGTTCTTCCGGTATACCATCATGAGTTGCTTTACCTTTTGCTTGAAGTACTCCCTTTGAACAGTCAATAACTCTTTGAGGGTTAATACTATATTCTACAGTTATAGCAACATTCTGAGAACCATCCAAATCTTTATAATTATAAAATACGATTTCATCATCTTTAGTATCCTCTGTTCCCTTAGTATCTATTCTATAAGTATATGATACTCCAGAGGTAGGATTCTTCTCATCCCCTATGCTGAATCTTTTAGGAACAACGCCACTATAGGTTCTATTACGAACATCAAATAATTCACGAGGAATTCTTACTTCTAATTCACCGGCCTTATACACTTTTTGATTAGAAATAGTAAGGACATATTGTTGTGTAAGGTAATCTTTAGATGTAGTAACTTTATTTATTTCGTATTTTTCTATAGGATCACTTGTATTCCATTCTAGGTTGATTTTATAATTCCAGTTGTCTTTATATACGTTATTTACTACAAATTCACTATGTGTTACATTACCATTTTCATCTTTTGTGTACTTTGGTTCTAAAGCCATTGAATTGTGATAGTTGGATTTTGTTACAAGCTCTGCTTTATAAATAAGAGTTTTTCCATCTTCATTTTTTGACGGAAGATTTTTCCACTCATAAACAGTAGTAACATCTTTTCCAGTTTCTAAAGTTGCTCTACCATCTTCATATTCTTGCCAAGTTTTTCCTTCATCTGATGATGAATATAATTTTATAGCTAATGTTTCAGGTCTATTTTTTACTTCTACATCTGTTCCAGCTCCGTCGCCCTTCCAGTTAATAGTGAGTTTCGCTGTTTGAGTCGTTGTTTGTTCATTAGAAGAGACTGTTTCTTCTACTTTTTCATTAATCGCACCCATACTACGTGTTTTTTTATTGTCTTTTATTCCCTCACTTAAAACTTTGCTATTCTCTTTTTCCTCGGTAGCCTTGCCTTTATGCAATATAGTGCCTTCAATAACAATGCTACCTTCTACATCTGTTTTATCTTCTACAAGTCTTGTAAATACTACATTTAGAGTATCTCTCTCTTCAGAATTCAGC
>Ga0181471_100678_pt1 | contig 10060 bp, 9 predicted proteins | sample InSIn5gowninarea_FD_119083 | JGI IMG/M metagenome (GOLD analysis project Ga0181471, IMG submission 119083) | Clean room microbial communities from NASA Spacecraft Assembly Facility at Jet Propulsion Laboratory, Pasadena, California, USA -... ...
AGAGGTTTTGCCAAATTCACATTTGGAGAGTTTAACATAAAGCTTTTCTATTTTCAAAACATCTAATGTCTGCTTAACATGCTTTAAATGTTCTTCCCATGTTTTACTAAAAATTAGAATGTCATCCAGATACACAATAAAAAAATCATCAAGAAAAGGTCTGAGTACATCATTCATTAATCTCATGAAAGTAGCAAGAGCATTAGTTAGGCCAAAAGGCATAACCAACCATTCATACAATCCCTGCTTTGTTTTGAAATCAGTCTTCCATGCATCTTGCTCTGCAACTCTAACCTGATGGTATCCACTATGCAAATCCAGCTTGGTGAAATAAAAATATTCCTTCAATTGATCTAAAAGATCATCTATGCAAGGAAGAGGATAATGATTTTTGATTGTTATCTTATTCAGTGCTTAGTAATCAATGCACATTCTCCATGAGCCATCTTTTTTTCTCACCAAAACGATTGGTGACCCACATGGTGATGTGCTAGGCCTGATCAACCCTTTCTTAAGCAACTCCTACACCTACTTCTTGATTTTAGCATTCTCTAAAGTAGACAACCTCTTATACCTGTGGCTGCAATGATTGTTTCATCTCCTGAGTCTGACCCCAAATCTTTCTGAATAGCTGCAACAACTTTCTTCTTCTTGCCCTCAGACTTCTTAGGTCTCAGCTCTGGATGCAGAATCCAACAGTTCTCATCATCATGCCCCTCTTTTTTACAGTGGGTGCATGAAGCTTTGCCTTTTTGTGCAGTGTTAGCCTTCCTTGCTTTCCACTTCTACTTTCTTTTCTCCTTTCTCTTGCTTACAGTGGGTTGGGATGGTCCCCCAACTTCTGGATTTCCATTCTTTCCTCTAGCTTCTAGATGAGTAGCTTGTACATATACCTCATCTATACTAGTGGGATTAAACATGAGGATGGTATGCCTCATGTAGCTGTGTAGACCACCAATGTACTTCAAAAGAGTTTTTGGTGAGTCTAATGAGATACCCAACATCAATGCTCTTTTTCTGAACTCTTGTGTATACCCTTGCACACTTTGCCCTTTCAACTGCCGAAGAGTTTGCCAACTCATCATGGCTTGTTGCATGTAGGCCAATGGATAGAACTGCTTTTTGATTGCAGCAACAAATTCACTCCAGACAGAGATGGTCTTACCATGTCTTTTCATATCAGCTTGGGTTTTGCCTTCCCACCAAACCAAGGCAGTGCCTCCTAGGCGTAGGCTTGCCAGCTGAATCTTACTCTTGTCTGAGTCTATGTTTTGTACTCTGAAATACACATCAATTTGTCTAATCCAATTTTCCAACTTTTCAGCATTTAGCTCTCCATCATATATAGGAAAATCAAATTTAACATCTAGTTTAATCAAAGACGTTTTCTTATTATGCACAGGGCTATTAGGAGGTGTGAGAAAGCTTTCTTATTTCCCCTTTCCTTTGGAGTGGTTTCGGGAATGAGATTCATCTTCTTCTTTATATTGTTTAGAGCCTGATGAGTCTTCATCCTTATGCTTTCTAAATTCCCTATACATTTCTTCTACCATAGACTTTATAGCTAGGAAACTTTCTATAAATTGAGGGTCTGGCCCTATATAACCTTCTTCTGAAATTGTCTTTCGAAAATAGACTCTCCCAATTTCAGGATGGTTTCCACCAACTCTCCTTCTCCTAATTTGAGCTTTCATCTAGTGAGCATTCACAGCTAAACCAACACAAGCTTGTCTAACCTTATAGTCTAGAGCTCTGATACCACTTGATCTGATAATCACTCTATGAGTGCCATCAGTTGAAGATTTATTAAAACAAAAGGTATTACAGACTCATGTGCTGGTGTGTGTTCTGTGTTATTTAAGCAACGGATCGATCAGATTTCCAATACACAGACATTTAAATGGAAAGACAGCAGAGAAATATAGTAAGCAACAAAAAGACACAAACAATTTTAATAAGGAGTTCACCCTATTCTCCAGGGCTACATCTCCGGTCCAGCTTCAGTGGTGGCCTTGTTTTATTGTGTCTTTAAGCAGAGAATTACAAATACATGGACTCAATGCGAGTTCTCCTGAAACAGGTTTGCTTGGCAGGGTGGTTGTTGGATTCCCCAAGCCACTCAGAGTACACAGACTCTTGTTCTTCCTACCAGTTCTGTGACCCTCGGTCTACCGTGGAAAGAGCCTGTTATGCTCCTATACCAATAGGTATCATATTTCATGATTGACTGGATTAGCTCTAGAATATGTACATACCTTTTCTTGCTGTAAAGGTTTTCCATATTCTTAAAGAATCAAAAAATTTAAAAAATGAAAAGAGGGTATGCCCTAAAAGAAAAATCAAAGGGTAAAAAGAATAAGATGGTCAGAAAAAAGAAAAGAAATGAACCCCAAACAAAAGACCAGGAAAGTGTGCAAGTCCAAAATGCCACTACCATCCTATTTTTGCAATAATATGATGGTGAGAAGTTTGTTGACCTATGTCACCATTAATGAATGGCCAAACAACTCAATCTTGGCTATTTCATGTCTGAATTTGCTTGTTTTAGTGATAGAGAATAAAATCTGTCCAAATTGTTCAATCTTGAAAGATAAATAGTTAGGTAGAAAAGCAAAGGATCTCAACAGTTTAATCTGATCCCTTGGAAGAAATAAGGGCAGACTTAGGTAGGATTCCCATGAAAAGAAAAGAAGATTCATGAGGTTTGCTAGTCCAAATTCACCCAATGGAAAAAGAAGAAAAAATGTTTAGTACAGTTGGCTGGGTAGGTAGTATTTGATGTTGTAGAAGCATGCTTATGATTAATTTTTCCTCTCAAAATGTTCATCTTATTGTTATCATAAGTACTATGGCATATATTTGAATACAGGTCAAGCAAAGCATAACTAACTTCCTTCCTCATTTCCCCGAATCATTTACTAATTTCCCCAGGGGTATTAAGATCTGCTTGATATCCTCTAAACCACTTATCTCATCCCATCTCATAAATAGCCTAAGTAAGTTCTTACTCTACTTAGGAAAATGACCATATTCTTTGTATAAAATCCCTTTTCCCCTAAGCCTAAGTGTTGAGTGTGAAATTTCTAACATTATACTTAACGCTGTTATTTCATAAATTCATATTAACTATTAACGTTATTGTATAACTCCCTGACACTTATTCCCCTTTCCCGTATAATATAAATCTATATAAAACCCCGCATTATTACATACCCCGCCCCGGTTTAAATATAAACCATATTATTATGAAAATGGGGATTAAAGGTTTATTAGAAACCTTGTAATAACCCTTCATGCGCAACCATTGGATTAATTAACCTTTGGTTAACTAATAACCATACCCGCAACCTCGCGAACCAATGGTAAATAACCCCGATATGTTTAAATAACGTTTAGTATATATTGGGCCCCACGCATTAACTTTCCACTATCTTCGTAGAGAACCAACTGTCATATTTGGGCCCGCTCATCCAACAGTCAATATGCATATCGTGACCCCCTCTGCCGCTGCATTTTAATGCTCGGGAGATTGGTGGTATTGCGCTTGTACCATGGACGTTTGTCACACTCCCACCGTGATCGCTGCCTCCCCGCCCGAAACCGCTTGATCCCATAAGCTGTGCGGGAGGAAATCGCTTACCACCCCTACGCTAAATGACAGGACGTCCCATCCTGATGATGTCATACCACTAATTAATGCAAAAATCACCCGCCAAAGCCAAATTTTGTTAAATTGTCAGGAAAAATGTCATTTTCATTCATTTTCTTTGTGAACTGTTTGCATGCAAAACTTGTTCGGTTGATTGCTCGAGCGTCCAGTCCACCACCCGGCCAACAAATTTCAACGTTGTGCTCTGCAGCTTGTCGGTCAACCTGCAAATTGCACTGTTTTTCCTTCTGAACACATGTATTTACCCAACTTGCCTCCAGAACTTGTAATTTCATTTTTCCTCGGTCAATTTTACCCAACAAAGCAAAATTCAAGTAAAGTCAGTCCATAGCTCTCAGGGAAAGACACTCAGAGATGTTGTTTTGCCCATTTTCCTACAAAAGCCCAACCTCCAGTTTGAAAACACAAGAACCAAACATGGAAGCTCCCGTAGCCTTGAACGTCGCGCCCCTCAATGCGCCTCATAAAGATCTGGATTGGTTACCCTTGGCTGACAGAGATTTTCAAATAAAAGAGTTATCTGGTGACATGAACCATCTCCAGGCATTTTTCCGAATTAGGAATAGTCATCTGAGAAACTCTGATAACTATGGAATATGGGAATCTAATCTTCCCAAGTATTACCTTCCCTCAGTCAAAAATGTTATGCCAACTATGACCCTGTCAGTAAAGCAGTTATGATCCCATCCCAAATTGTTCTCTTTTACATAATTGCTGAATCTATCAATGAGATGTTACACTTCCATCCCACTCAGCCCCTTGCTCCTTTTTCCATGGGGTATCTGCTCGAAAAAGATTCTTAATTTTCCAACTCAGAGATAACCTGGATTGCTCAATTATTCATGAGACTAGATTGCCAGCCCCAAGGCCCACCTCCTTATGTACATTCCTGGTTCACTAAAACTGGTAGGCTTATTCTTGACAGGATATCCTTTATCTTGGGATTCAAAACCAGTGAATATGTTGATGAGACCATCTTAGTTATGTTGTCAATGTTTACTCCAGGACAGCCCCTTGCTGTCAAATATGATTATGCCTCTTTCATTGCCAATCAAATCAATGAGAAATTCATAAATCTGGATAGAGAAGGAGTCTTCAAGTACACCTCATTCATATACCACCTTCTGTTATATTATCAGCCAGACAGATTTTCATTTCCCATCAGGAAATTGGATTCCAAAGGAGAGCGGAGGTTTGTGATCTTTTCGACCTCGGTCTTCCACAATGTTTGTGAATCCCCTTATACCTACTGTGAATTCATTGACTTGTTTGTACATCCAACCTCCACTCTATTGATAGGAGCTCCTCCTCCTAGGCTCTCTGGTGATATAAAAAAGATTCTACAACTTTCTAAACAATACAAGGTAGGTGACTGGTACCTCTATCATAATCACACTGAGATCACAATGTATGGGTGTGAACTCTGTCCTTTTAATTTGCCCAAATATGTTTCCATGAGGTTATTTGCATTAGAATACTTCAGGCAAATTATCAATGCAGAGCTAACTCACTTTTGTAATGCAAAGAAGAAAGCTCAGCTGAGAATAAAAAACCAGCTAGGCCCTTATGTTATCCATTCTAGGGAGGCCTAGAAAGATGCAGAACAGATCTTAGAAGACCACCTCAGATTGAAAAAGAGCTTTGGTCGGGTGCCATATGACCCATGTAGTTTCATAAGTAACAGAAGGGTAAAGTATAGGCTATCAGTGTACATACATCATAATATCCTAGAAATTGAACAGTATGCAAATCAAGAAGAATGGATAGAAGGAACATTAATAGAAGAAATTACTGAACAAGAAAAGATGGAAAAAGCTATGAAAGATCTTGAAAATACCCTTGACCTGGATTCTTTTAGACAGGTATCTTTCAAGCTGCCTCAACAAACCAGAGTGGGTACATCCTCTGCTGGAACTTCACAGCAGCCTGTACAAGAAACCAGCACACTAGTTACAGGGTCTTCTAAGGGCAAGGAAGTGGCAGACACAGAGCAACAAGAAATGACTGATCAGCAGGGGAAAATTCCTCCAGTCCAAACCAAAGCAGCAGATATTCCTGCATTACAAACTCCTATAAATGAGGAAAGAGGCAAGAAAAGAGACAGGGAAGAAGCCACACCTATTAGTGGGCCTGCAGAACAACCAGGGGAAAAAATGCAAAGACTCAATCTGTTAGAAGAGGAAATCTTTGAAGAAACAACTGAAAGTTTAAAAGGGGAAAAGATAGCCAGCCAACAGACATCCCCAGTGGTGGAAACATCAACTAGCTCACATAGGCAGTAGCTAGAAAGGCAGCATAGTGTGGAAGTTTCATCCACTAGGCCAACAAGTAAGCAAGCCTCTGACATCAAAAGGACATTCACAGAGATAAAGGCTAGAAACGACCCACTAAGGCTGCAGATTTATAACCAGTATCTTAAGATGGCCCCAAAAACCCAACAAAGGTTGATGCCTGCCTATGACATTAAGGAGGGCAAAATGATCATGAGTTATTTTAAGCCCAAGGTGCAACAACCACTATTAGTAGCTGATTCCATCAGGATGAATTTGGAGGTCTTAGCTAAGGATATTCATCCCATGGACCAGATTGAGCTACATAAACAGACTGGAGAGATGGTATACTCCACACTAGCTGATAAAGCTATGTTAGCTCATAAGTTGCAAAAATCCTTGAATAATACCTCTACTTAGTTAGATTTCGAGAAAGCTTCTTCTCTAGCAAAGGACAACAGGATCAAATCCTTGGAGGAAATTATAATTGAACTGGGACATGATCCCAAATATGCCAAAGGCATAAAGGCACTGATGAAGAAAAAGGAAGAGGACATTGCTACCCTAAGAAAACAGCTAAAACTGCCTCCTTCCATGCACCCACAGACTGTAGAAGTTGTACAACAGAAATCTGAAGAGGGTATCATGGACATGCTTATGAAACTCAATGAAAGATTAACCAACACTGAGTAGGAACTGAAAAAAACTCTAAAGGAAAAGCAGGGAGAGTCGACCTCCCAGCCACCTGAAGAAATCCCTACAGTCACAACTACAGTCCCCTCAACAATTGGAACAACATTGGCCCCAAATGTCCCAGTAGCTATAGCAGCAGTAATCACAGGTACAACATCAGTAGGAGCAGCACCGAGCAACAGTACAAGTATGACTACAGAAGAATTGATAAAAGCCATGGAGGAACTAAAACTCCAAGTATCAGAGCTAAAGTAAGTAAAGGAGAAATTGGCAAAGGTAGAACAGAGTTATGATAAATCCAAAATTAATGTGGCAGAGAAAACAAGAGAGGTTAAAGCATTGCAGAACAAAGTCAGAACATTAGAAAAGGATCTCACTATGGACAAGCCTCTAGCAAAAATTAAAGGAATCCTTTAGACCAACATCACTCAATCCCTTAGTGATGTTTTTCCATCTATCCAGAAATTTTATGAGCAGATTGACTTGGTCAATGCAGCACATGGAGAAATTCAGAAAGTAAGAGATTTATTAGGACAAATGCCTGATCAAGCCAACAGGCTCATTCATTTTTTGAATTATAGAAACAGAGAACAGCTGGAACAACTCGGCATCCTGGACAGGACAGGCACCATTTTGGATATCAAAAGAGTTCTAACCAAGAAAACTCTAATGCAGAATTTAGAAAAAAGATGCCAGGATATGCAAGTAGAAATCAATTCTTTCATGCAAAGATTTACAATTTTGCAGGATAAGGGACTGCCAAGTCTTTTAGGAAATAATGACAGGCTAATGAGACACACAGATTATACACATAAGTTGAACACATATGCTATTGATCAGGTTAATTCATCAACAAGTGATTCAGGAGAAAAAGCACTTCCTTCAGGCCAGAGTCTCTATGATAATTTAGATAACTTATTTTATATTGAACATGAAGTAAAACATCTGTTTCAGCTCCAGCCTAATTTTGTTAGATATACAGAAGCTGATGAAACACTGAGAAAACTTTAGAGGCATAAATTGCCAGATCAACAATGGTGGGAAGACATGTTGGGAATTTTGTAAGTCTCTCTTAGACAAAGCCAAGCTTTTTGGGTTATTGTTCCGCGACAAGATAGACAGAGACGAACGAGGATCAAGCGGGTCAAAGTGTATTGAAACAGGACTGAAAACATCTGATAGAGCAGCCAGCATAGAGTAGCGCTGGAAGACCGCCGCAAACTGACTCGTATCACCTACCTCCGTTACATCCAATAAAGACGGAGTGGCCAGCACAACGTCAATTTATTGCTTCCCTATTTCCAAGACTGTTTGTCTCTATCTTTTGTAAAATAAGCATTAATCACCACTAGATATTATTTCTGCTAAATATTTTGTAAGATATTTTGACATTTTTATACAAATACCCCCCAAAATAGAGTATTTGGGGTTGGCAGGTGTTCATAGTTTTTTACTGTAATACTGAAATTTCTTGGAATAAAAAGCTGTTGGAACCATTTGTTGTCTGGCCTACTAGATGAGGATTTTATGTTGAGGACCTGTTACAGAATTCTTGCATCAACTTATGGATCAATAAGTCCCTTCTAACTTGTATTTTATACTTTCTGCATTTATTATATCTTCTATGTTTCATGATCTAAATAATAGAGAGAAAGAATAATTCAGAATTGCTTGACTCCACTCTGTCTTCCGTCTTTATTATTTTATGTGTTTTCTTCAGAATTAGAATAAACAGTGAATTCTTAATTTCTCATGTTCCCCTTATTCTTACACCTTGAATATTTGCAAAGGAATTCTTAATTGCTCCTTAGTAGTAATCAACCATTTTCCCTCTGTCAAAATATGATGAAGGATTCTTAACTGCACTTCATCCATGTGACTCCATTTCATCTGATTCTAGCCTTTAAATTGTTCCATTTTTGAGTACCTTGCTCTGTGATGCCATTCTCTGTTTAGAAACTGAATCCAGGAAGCTATCCTTCTCTGACTCCATCATGCCCAATGGAATTAAACTTTTTAGTTTTACCTCACTATTCTATTGAGTCCTTCCAACCAAACTTAAAACAAAACCCTTGTATTTCATAACTAGCATAACACACTTTAAAACAAAGCTAAATCATAAAGAGGGAGCCCTCTCTGGATGCATATGGGATAGAATCTGCATCTTAAATATTGGTCTGTGGTTACCTCCACCGTATTCCCTTTCTTACAACTTTAGGAAACAACCTGAGTGATAATAGAGCTAACTGTGATGCTCAATCCAGACAGATTCCTCTATGGGAAGGCTTGAATCTTCAAGCTCTCTGGTGCTCGATGCTGCCTATGGTCAGCTCGGCTCTCTGTCTCCTTTGCTTGGCTTTACTATTCTCTGTGTTCAATCCTCCTCTCACGGTTCACTGTTCACCATCTTTCTTGGTCTGTCAGACTCCTCTCTATTCCTCCTTAATTCGACTGTCTCTGTTCATGGCTTTAGCCATTCGATCCTCATGCCTGTTTGATTCCTCTCCTGCTTGCGTCGATTCTCCTTCCGCCTGCATGCTGGGAGTTCCCTGTTTGGCGTCAGCATGAACGCTCAGGAAGTAGCCACGTGTCCCCTTTGGAATAGCGCCAGCCTGCTCGTCGATTCATTTCTTCCGTTACATCATGTATGCGTTCTTTCTCCACCGTGGCGGTCAAACGGATTCCAAATCCCTTTAGAACGCGGCTTAATTTCCTGTGGATTCTACTTCTTTCCATCGGGTGCAATCTCAGCCATCTGATCTGGGCTCCTCGAGATCTAACGTCATACGCACACCGAGCGCGGTTGACTTGCTCGACCGATAACACGCCATCACGGTAGTTTTTCTCTCACCTCTGCTGCCAAGCGTAGATCGCTGAGTGTGATCGCTCCACTTCCACTAAAACCTCTTACCATTCAAGGGCACCCCAATCAAAACCACCTGTTTCCAGGGCGCGGGTCCCGCCTTCTTACGTTAGCCCTTTTTCCTTTTTCCGCCCGCGGTCCTCTGGCTCCCAACGCGACCGAGTGTTTAATGCTTTTCCACTTTAGCCCTGTTTGAACAACGATGGCACTAATTGCACATTAAAAGTGCCTCCTTTTCCCGATCTAGGGCTTCCAGGGGCTGTTTTGGCCTCTTGCACAGTCTCCATAGGCCTCAGTCAGCGCGCTTTGACTGAGGTCCTCGTCGTTCCACGTTGGCGGCCATTGCCACTAGTTCAAGGCGTTTTTTATCACTGTTTTGGAATTTTCAAAGATTTGTTCGACCTAATTTAGTCATGGTTCTTTGACAGTCATTTATGGATCCGATTCAGATCACCAAGTCTATAGCATGAGTACTAAAACTAGAAAAAAAAATACCCCTTAACACACTTAATATTTTTATTTATTTTATTAATAGTAAATAAAAATAAAATTTATTTCTTATTT
>Ga0181471_100679_pt1 | contig 10045 bp, 12 predicted proteins | sample InSIn5gowninarea_FD_119083 | JGI IMG/M metagenome (GOLD analysis project Ga0181471, IMG submission 119083) | Clean room microbial communities from NASA Spacecraft Assembly Facility at Jet Propulsion Laboratory, Pasadena, California, USA -... ...
GGGTAAGTCTTTCCATACTGCCAGCAATTGGAGAAAAAGGAGTGGAATCGACTGTGATTCGGTTATAGGAATGGAGGAGCCTAGATTGACTAGTGTGTCTGTGTGGCTATTTTTGAGTCTGGGAATCTGAGCACTATTGAACTCCTCGAATGTAGACTGCAGATTCTTTACATGTTCCAGGTAGGAAGCCATCTTGAGATCCCTGGCCTAGTAGATTCCTAAAATTTTCTTGACAACTAGTTGGGAATCAGAGCGGATGTCGAGTTTCTTAATCCCCATGTCTTTGGTAGTTGAGTCCAGCTATGAGTGCCTCGTACTTTGCTTCGTTGTTTATGGGCTTGAAGCCACATCATATAGCTTATTGGATAAGATCCCCTTCGGGTGAGGTCAGGACAAGACCAATGCCGGCTTTGTTGATGTTGCTCAATCCGTTGACTGTGAGTATCCATTTGGAGTTGGAGCGCCCTGTTAAGTTGATGAGCCCTTTGTCAGCATGCGGAGTGAAGTTTGGAGTGAAGTCTGCGATGAAGTCAGCCAACACTTGCGAATTGAGAGCAGTGCGTGGTTAGAAAGTGATGTTGTATTCACTGAGTTCGATGGTCTACTATGTGAGTCTGCCAGAGAGTTCTGGCTTGTGTAGTATGCTCTTCAACGGGTAAGTAGTGAGGACCATGATCGGGTGGCACTAGAAGTATGGTCGTAGTTTGCGGGATGCAGTGACTAGTATGAGTGCCAATTTTTCTAGTTGAGTGTAGCATGTCTCAACGTCGAGCAAGGATTTGTTCACATAATAGACTGGGAATTGTCTGCTCTCTTCTTCTCAGACGAGTACAATGCTGACTGCGTCTTCGAACATTACAAGGTAGATGAAAAGCTACTCCCCATCCTTCGGCTTGGAGAGGAGTGGGGGAGAAGTGATGTACTTCTTCAGGTCTTGCAGTACTTGTTCGTAGGCTGGTGTTTACTTGAAATCTTTGGACTTTCGTAGAGTGCTAAAAGATATATGGCACTTTTCGGAGGAGCGTGAGATGGAGCAGGAGAGTGCAGCCACACGGTCTGCTAGACGCTGTACATCTCGAACGCAGGCTAGAAAAGGAATGTTCATTACCAACTGGATTTGGTTTGGGTTAGTTTCGATGCCACGTTGTGTAACCATGTAACCTAGAAACTTGTTGGATGCCACACCAAATGAGCACTTGGTGGGGTTGAGTTTCATGTTGTACTTCTAGAGTACTTCGAAAACTTGGCATAAGTGGTCAAGGTGCTGCTCTGCAAGGAGTGATTTGACGAGCATGTCATCTATTTAGACCTCCATCGTGTCCCCCAAGTAGTCTGCGAACATCTTGTTGACTAACCTCTGGTAAGTTGCACCAGTGTTCTTCAAGCTGATGGCATGATCTTGTAGCAGAAGATCCCCCTTTCGGTGATGAAGGTCATATTTTCTTGGTCGTCTGGGTGCATAAGGATTTGATTGTAGCCTAAGAAGTCATCCATGAAACTGAGTAACTCGTGACCGGCTGTGGCGTCGACTAGCATGTCAATGTGTGGGAGTGAGAATGAGTCTTTTGGGCAAGCCTTGTTGAGGTCAGTGAATTCGATGCACACTCTTCACTTACTAATTTTCTTTCACACGACGACAATGTTGGCAAGCCAGTAGGGGTAGTGTACCTCGCGGACTGAGCCTATGTCAAATAGTTTCCGGACCTCTTTATTAATAACTTTGTTGCGCTCGGGAGCGAACTTGCGTCGCTTTTGTTTGACTGAAGGATGGTCGGGGTCAACCTATGATGCGATAAATCTAACAAGCGCACTAATCGTTCAAGTAATAATAGTGTATAAAAAATAGCCACACAGACACACTAGTCAATCTAGGCTCCTCCATTCCTATAACCGAATCACAGTCGATTCCACTCCTTTTTCTCCAATTGCTGGCAGTATGGAAAGACTTACCCACAGAAGTTACAACCATAGACACATCCGACTCATACATGACTCTCATCGTATGTTACTTAATCAACGACGAGCTTCCAGAAGAACAAAACAAAGCACGATGCCTCCGGGCTAAGACTATAAGATTCACCATCCATGATGGCAAGCTCCTAAAGAGGTCATTCTCAGGACCCTACCTCAGGTGCATCACTCCAATTAAGGCCAACCACATTCTATTAGAACTTTACCAAGGTGAGTGCGGAAACCACTTAGGAGGACGTAGCCTCGCTAACCGAGCCCTCACTGCAGGCTATTACTGGCCAACAATGCGCTCGGACTCTACCAGCTATGTCAAATGCTGTGACAGCTGCCAACACTTCGCCTCGGTCTTTCACCTCCCTCTAGAACATCTCAAACTCATCCTCTCACTATAGCCCTTCATGAAATGGGGGATGGACATTGTGGGAAAGCTTCCTATAGCACCCGGCCAACGTGTATACATGCTCGCGGTCACAGACTACTTCACTAAGTGGGTAGAAGCTAAGACATACCATCAAATCTGTGACTGATAAGTCAAAAAGTTCATCTGGAAGAATGTCATATATCGCTTCGGTGTTCCCAAAAAGATTGTGACAGACAATGGTTCTCAATTCATCTCATTCGACTTCCAAGACTTCTGCTAGTAATGGGGAATTAAACTCTTCTTCTCCACTCCCTGCTATCCCCAGGCCAATGGGTAGGCAGAGTCGACAAACATGACAATCATAAACATCATTAAGAAGCGGCTCGAGAAAGCTAAGGGTCTTTGGGCAGACAAGCTACCAGGCGTGCTTTGGGCCTACCGAACCACTGCCAAAACTTCCACTGGTGAAACTCCATTTTCACTAGCATACGGCACGGAGGCAGTCATACATATCGAATGCGGCATCCCGTCCCGAGGTACATGTGGCTCGATGAAGACTCAAACAAAGAATTGCTCAACCTCGGCCTTGATGTGATCGATGAGCTATGCGATAAAGCTCACCTTCGCATTGCACTCTACCAATAAAAGGTAGCTGATCACTACATCAAGAAAATCAAAGTGAGGGCTTTTAAGATAGGAGACTGGATACTACGCCGAGTCTTCCTGAACACCAAAGCAGCAAGAGCAGGAAAGTTAGGCCCCAACTGGGAAGGATCCTACAAGATCACCAAGGTCGTTGGGCAGGGAGCCTATAAACTCCAAGCTCAAGATGGACGCGACATCCACAACAGCTAGAATGCCACTTATCTCAAGCTATATCACTTCTAAACTCTATTTGCTCTTTCATTTTCAAACTCTATTTTGTATTCGGACTTTGTTGTGTTTTGCAAATGCTATAAAGTGTGTTCCTTTTCCATTGCATGCTACATTACATTCTCTAACTAGGCACGACTCCAACAAGATACTACTACTACCACAAGTAAGTTCTCACCCTATCTTGTTAGTTCCACTCCCTAAATCCATCTGACTTAGGCATCGGAGAGTTGATGGCGTTTTTTGCAGAGCCTCCATCCATCCAATGAGCATACATCACGCTCTACACTACAAGAGGTTCTTACTCTACTTTTCATTTGCTTTGTTTTCTCTCAGACAAGTACTAACTTAAGTATTAGAGGGTCAATGGCCACTCTAACTATTTTTTCCTTGGCCAGACTTGCCCAAGAATGATCGTTGTCGACACGAACGTATTCATCCATATCCAACGGGACATCCAGCTCGATTAATTTACAACCTAAGTATGCTACTCAGCCAAGTACCACACTTAGGCTGGGGGAATGAAATGTGATACGGCACTCACCGACCTATCAAAATGATTCTCAGTTACATTTTAGCACGCTACATGACCCTAAACTTAAAAGATCAATCGCAGCTGACATCAGTTGCAACCGACACATCACAAAGTTGCAATCAAAATCAACCGCAGGCGACATGAACATTCATTCGCAATTGATATAAGCAATCATTCGCAGCCGGCATGAACACTTGCACTTGACATAGATACCACACAAACGGCGACATACAAAAGACTAAGTTTGAATAAAAAAAAGGGACCAACCCCTTAAAAATATATTAACATATATAAAATGCCTCATACGGCAATGTTCATACAAAATAAGGGACCAACCCCTAAAATAAAATAAAAAAGAAAAGCCTATACAAAGGTAAGTCATCATATATACAATCAAGCAAAAGAAAGAGAAAAACACACTCAATCCTTGGTAATATCATCATGGCTCACAACAAGCTCGACCGACCCCTGCTCCCCAACATCACCAACTCCAATCGCTTGGTTGTCAGCACCATGCTCTCCCATATCAGGCTTAGATTGCCTGGAGCCATCACCAACCTCCACTGACTTTGGACCCCCAACAACCGAGTCGAATCATCCTCATCATCCTCAGAAACTTCTCCATTAGCCAAAATGGCTTTCCTCTTCTCCCAAGTCTGGATTTCTTCATCCGAATCCTAGCTAGAGTGCTCACCTCTCTTGAACTCTCCCATCAATTCGGCACTGGCACTAAGAACGGCATTCATCGTTATTGCTTGCGCTTTCGAAGTGACGGACTCCAACTCTGACTTCAGGCTCGCACTCACAGCCTTCTCCACTTCAAGCTCATCCTTCACCCTATCCAACTTGTTGAGTATCTTGGCATTTTCCTCGACGAGGCTAGCATTGTTGGACAAGAGCTCCTCATTCCTTGTCCTAAGTTCCTCAAGCTAGGAGGCCAACTTTTCATTCGACTTCCAGAGAGAGACATTGGAAGCTGTTAGGTCCACATTCTACTTTTCCTGAACGGTGATCTGGCTCCTCAAGTGGGTCCACCCCATCATAGCCTACATACAAATTAGAACAAGGATTAGCAAAGTTCAATAGAAAAAGACATCAGAAACGACATACAAAATTCTTACCTGGTAAGCATATGCCAAGCTCCAATCGGCAGACTGCACGGGGCCGATCTCAACAAGCCTCTTGCGGTCCGCCGGTAATAGAAGTGCGTCAGTCGCATCCTTCACAAAGGAGGGATCTAAATAAACGAACCTGTTAGAAGTCATCAGCACAACCACTGTGTCTCCGCCCTCAAGCGACTTCCCCTTGGCATTCTTAGTAGACTTCATAGGAGACGGCTCGGTAGAAGTAGTGCCCTAGGACTTCCCAACCTGTGTCAACACGGCCTCAGCTTTGCTCATCCTATAAGCTTCGGGATCGTCAACGATCCTAGTATCAGGCAGAGCTGACCTCTTCCTCTTTCTCTCCTACAATGAGCTTGCCGCTCCTTTCATCAAAGCCTTGGCCTCCTTGGCCGACGGGATGCTCAGTTTCCCACTCATCAAGTCTTCTACAAGTGATAATTCTTCAACCATTAATGGTTGCAAGTTGCTTCCTCTGAAAACTACATGTATCAAATTTCGTAGTTGGAGTAAAGTAAAAACTAAATCAACAGGGAGAGTAGCTGTATCTGGTCTCTCCTCGAAAAAAGCCCACAGTCGGCCTGCTCTCAAGTTCTCCTTGGACAGGGCGACCCTATAATCGCACTCGGCAGTGTCAACTTCAAGAAGAAGTTGAGTCCGCTCTTCTGCTATGAGCCCACTCAGCAGCGCCTTGTTGAAGCCTCAACCTGCACAAACAAAATACATTAGTAACAGTCAACATACAAGAACTTAAAATAAAAATTCCTTACTTGTAGCTTTCCAATGGCGGACACCCTACCAGGCCCACACGGCCCCATACTAGGTTTCCTCTGATGAAGGTGAACCTATCTTTCCACGCACGATCATTCGTCCAAAGGTATGTGACAATAGGCGCACGGCTGACTCAAGCTATCAGCTTGAACTTGCCTTTATCCTTGTCATGCTCCTTCAAATAGTAGGAGAACAACACTTCTCGAAGCTCGCAGTTGACCACGTGTTAAACGCTTAAGCTCTCCAGAGACATCAATACCCTCCAGGCATTGGGCATCAACTGACTCGGTGTGATCTCATAGTGGTCGCACACATCTCGAATAAGCCTTGGAATTGGGAACCGCATCCCATCCTTCAACATCAGTTCATACACGGCTACTCAACCAGGCATGACCTAGTCTACCCTCTCGTGCACAGTCGGCACCCTGATCTCCACGTTCAAAGGTATTCCGTACAAATACCTTCACAGCTTAATAGCCTCGGTCTTCACACTCGACCTTGGATTCTTCAATAACATGCCCTCCCCTGGGTGCGACCTTACGTTGGACTCGACCTCCAATATTTCAGTCTCAGCATTGTCAGGGGTCTCTTCAAAGTAGACGGCCTCAATATCATCGGAGTCAACTTCATTAGTGGTTCGACCATTTGGTCCTGCTCCAGCTTGGGATAGTGCCCTGGTACTGGGCATATCTGCCCATGGGTTCCCTTTAGAACTACTCCCTTGCTGGGAGAAACCATGCTCAAATTCATACCACAAGGCTTCCTTCTCCAACATAAATACCCTCACTTTGGAGACGACGGATCCTCATCCAACATAGTGGAAGATCGGTCCCACATGACCTCTATAATGAGAATTTCCCCCTTTGTCCCGCACACGACCACACGTTATGTCCAGATAAAAATCAACTTCAATCACACATGACCTGAAGAATCTCCTGAATCACACATGACCTGTTGTCGTGTTCGCTCTTCAACCTCTCCAGACTGATCACCAAAATCTTTCAAGTCAAGTGCCAATTACACATGACCCAAGCAAATTCTTGGCCGATACACAACTTCACTATCATCTCCAACTAACCTTAGGACTTGAACTGACTCTGCACCGCACATGAACCTGATGTCGTGTCTAAAGATGGATAACACGAAGTGATCTTCTTCACACAGTTCGTAGAATCTTCAAAAAACCCAGTTGTGCCCGTACCAAAATTGCCCAAAATGACAAAAATTCATGTTTTTTCCCAGAAAACTTACCTAAAACACTTCGAAACACCCTTTTCCAGAAATAAGAACACTAAAACCTAAAAAAATAACCTCAAACCCAGAAAACCAATTCACTACTGTTTTAAGTTTTTGAAGCAATAAAATAGTAGCAAAATAAACTTAAAATCTTCCCTAAATGCTTGCAAAGTGATCACAAAGCTAAAATAACAAAGAATCTGCAAGAAGTTTTCCAATTTTTACCTTGAATCTCGAAGAAATCGTGAAAATTGCTTTGCTCAAAGCTCCGCAAAACTCAATTCTCACTTGGAGACCATAAAGAGGCTTCCACGGGAAGCTTAAAGGTACATAACCCTTCAAATTCCAGCTGTCACGTGTCGACCATCTAATCAACCTTGGAATTACCAATATGACATCATGTACGGTTCCTGCCTAAAAGCACGCGAGCTCACACGCTCGACACGTGTAGCAAGTTTCAACTAATTTCAAACTTCAAAAATTCACAAGTGTTCCACATCGCACTCGACATCATGTCGAGTCTGATCATCTCCACACGGTTAAGGCCTACTCTGCATGTGCTCTCAATGTAGCTACTACCCACATGAGCTACTTGGACTTTGAGGACTCGCACGATCTTGCCCTCAAAGGTCACACACAACCTCGCTTTCACAAGGACGCACGTGACTTTGCCCTTAAGGGTCGTGCACGGCCTCCTTTCTTATACAAGGTCGCATACAATCTCATACTAGCTAGTGACCAAGTCATGGCCTAAGCCAAGTCTTCGTTTGAAATGTCCACAAATGAAATCAAATCGCAAATGATAGCTGATCGCAGACGACATCAATTTCTAGGTGACATTAAATCGCAGTCGACATCTAGTCGCACATGACAATATGTCACACGACATCATGTCGCATTAGACAACATGTCGCACACGACATTACATCGCATATGACAACATGGCATACACGACGTCATGTCGTACATAAGATCAAACCTTAGAAAATAATGTCACATACGATATCCTTACCTTAGGTCGTGTCCGACTTCACTCTACCAAGGATAATCTTGCAAACGATGTCGTGTCCAATTAGCCATGCTTCTTCAACAATGTCATTTTCTGTAAACAATATCTCGTACATGTCGTCTCCGACCTAGCACTTCAATAGCCTGATTGTCAACCCTCATCACACTCGACATTCCAACATTTACATGTCGAGTCCAAGTTACTTCAACATTATACTTGACCTGTTCAACGACATCGTTTTGGATTAAACTTTCCCTGTTGACTCCGGCTTGGGTACTGCTCCAACAATCTCCTTGTGTCGAGCGTAGTCTCGAATTTATTCATATATGATCCCTATATCAAGTCGAGTCCAAATACTGCATGCAACATCTCCATTCTAATGTCGAGTATAGCTCAGCTGCAATGACACCAATCACGACGACATGTCATATGCTATACTACTATCCAAACTTGGATCCAGTTACAAGTTCCCACACTCGAACTACCATGCATACGTCTCATTTCGAGCTCATACTCTTATTTCACTGCTGCATGCTAAACTATCATTTGATGATAAGTTATGTCGTCTACGACTTCTTCTAGAGCCTCAATTGTCAATTCAAGGGCACACATGCTTCGAGCCCACCTTTCCTGCCTTGGGTCGAGTCTTACCTAAACATACGCATTCAAGTAGCATCCAAAAATGGGTAACTTAGTATTCTTGCTATTTATTCATTTCCTTCCAAATGATCTCAAACGATCAAACTATTTTCTAAGATTAGAACCCCTAAACTTAAAGAGTGGGGGACAAACTGTTTGGGCCAAATTTCGTATTTCCTAGTTTACCCCTCTAGTGGGATAGCTGACATCATGTTATGACCATTTTCGACCAGGGTTCACCGTCACGGTCTATCACGTGGGTTCAACGTGACGACCCGTTCCTAAGGCCTGCCTCATGTTCTACACCGAAGCCTAAACGGCTCGGACTTGATGTCTCCTATGGCCCATCTCATGAAAGACCCAACCGCTAGGATGGACTACCTGTGAATCACTCACTTTATAAGTCAGCCCAGCCCACAGGTCAACCCACTCTACAGTACACTCAGCCCCACGGGCCCGAGTCATCCTGTAAGTCGAGTCATACCTAACGACACAGGTTACACTCTACAGGTCGAGACAACTCATGGATTGGGGCATCCTATCGAGTGGGTCTCTCCATGGGTATGGTCAGTTCCCATTAATTCTCTTGACTCTCGTAGATTTGACCATGTAACTTCCCATGAGGAGTTACATGGCATTGAGTACACAACATGGCCTTCAATGCTCCCATTATGGTCATCAGCTCCTTGCAACCGAACAGTCCCCATTCCATCAGTTAGACCATTGGTCTCATCCACTCTATAAATACCCAAAGGGACACAACATTTGGAGATCTCAGAACAGACACACTCAAACATACACGTGCAACTCTTAGACTACCTTGGATCCTCTCCATCTAGTCTTCTTCCTACTTGAGACTCTATGTCTCCTCTTTCAAACCAAGAGCTCTCACATGACTCTTGGGTTCCAACACCACCATAGTGCCGAGCCTTTCTTTCCTACAGCCACTGCCACAACATAGACTCCCGATCACGGTAACATCTTCTTTTTTCCTTAATCCCTTTGATTTTACTTTGCGCCCACACGGGTTCTTCCTATGCTCTATGTACTGAGTTAACTGTCGGGGTTCCTTTAGCCGGTACCCCTTGGTGTCAAGGACTTCACGATCACGATCTAATTCTTTGTCTTACGGGTCAAATAGGTTACCGGTGGCTCCAACATACCGCGAGATATTCAATTGTAGAAATCACTGACTATAATTTCTTAAAATGGTATTCCTCCTATCCCACTTGAAAATAATAAATATCCATTTCTATTTAAAAGAACTCAATTTCCTATATGTTTAAGTTGTGCAATGACCATAAACAAAGCTCAAGGACAAACTTTAGACTATGTAGGTGTATACCTTCCACAACCTATATTTTCTCATAGCCAATTGTATGTTGCATTATCTAGAGCTAAAACATATGAATGTGAAAAAATTCTCATTAAGCCTACTGTTAAAGATAAATTACATGATAGATATACAAAAAATGTTGTATATAAAAAAATGTTAACAATGGCAAATACATAATCAACATATATATATA
>Ga0181471_100680_pt1 | contig 10041 bp, 9 predicted proteins | sample InSIn5gowninarea_FD_119083 | JGI IMG/M metagenome (GOLD analysis project Ga0181471, IMG submission 119083) | Clean room microbial communities from NASA Spacecraft Assembly Facility at Jet Propulsion Laboratory, Pasadena, California, USA -... ...
ACAGAAAATCATGCTATGAAGTTTATACACCCAATCGATATCTACGACAAATCAGTCAAGATGCCGGTATGCCCGCTCCTTCACTTTCTACGATCGTTACTTCTCGCCTGGGTCTCAAACACTTAGGCACAAACATCTATGAAGAGAAGAATCAAGACTAATCCGACATTTCACAGAGCCACAAGACTTTCCGTACGAAGGTTAAGCTCGCCAAAGCGCAGAAACAAAACAGACCACTTCCTCAATGGATTCGATTGAGAACCGGTAACACTATCAGGTACGATTACCCAGCGCAATTTGAAGGATGGGAAGATCAAATAGTGTGAATGGAGAATGTGGTTGTAGAGTCAAAGGCAGAAGGCTAACAATGATTCTGCTACAGATACAACTCAAAGCGACGACATTGGCGAAAGACTAGAATCGGAATCTAGATGACTCGCCCATTTCTCTACGCTTATGCTTCAAGTTCGATTGCACAAGGTGGTTGCAGTATGGTGGGCATGATGCTGGATATGCGAAATACGGAATAGCTCAACATCTATTTGAGATTGTAGATGCTGGTTTCAGACTCGAACTGCGAAAAGGGGATGATTGGGGAAGGAGGTCGGATCGAGGATGCTAGAGCATGAACGAGATCTATCACGCCCATCGCTTGACCACATACGAACAAATGGAGTTATGAGCGTTGTCACACGAGCATCTCTAGCAAATCCTCTTTCATCGTGCACTTTGATTTCGTGCTTCTGTTCCCGCTGTGACCGCTTCATACAAATTGTTATGTAGTTGTAAGTATGCTGAATTTGTCGTTCTGAAGTCGTCTAGCTACCAGGCCTGGTCAAAATGGACACATCCTTAGCCAATAACTTTGCATGTGCCCAAGACGAGGAACAACGACGCGAAATCAATGAGCATCACGGACACAGTGAGACAGATTGACAGGTGAGAGTTCACAACTGGAGAACGTAATCGATTGGGTGTATAAACTTCATAGCATGATTTTCTGTTCTTCAAGTGCCAGCGCAATAATCAGCGCCGGCTATAGGTAGTAGCTAAGACTGCAAAGCTCATTGTGGCATGTGCCATCATTTGGTGAAAGTCACTTTAACCTTCTATCATGCTAACCACTTCAATCTGTCAACGTATCGCGATGCATGAATTGTGGTCCTATAACGCCTGGCATTTATCATTCGCATTTCCAACTGTAACATCCATGAACCTCCCTAGTGGTAACCATTTACCGGCTGAAATGTGTTAGCGAGGCTCGCGAATATCAAGGATCAGGATAACTTACTCTTCGGCCCATTCGTTCTCTCGTCGGATCTGGTCCTCCTCTTCTGGAGTGAAGTCGTTCTGAATGTTGAAGGTCTTTCGGATCTCTTCTGGCGACTTGCCCTTGATCATGTTGGCGACAGTCTTGCATCCAACATCGAGGAGCTGCTTGATGTCGAGGTAGTTGGCAGCAAGAATGATTTCGAAGAGCATCTCTTGGTCGACCTGCATGAATTTCTGGTCCCATTCTTCGATTTCTGTAGTCTTCTTTCGGGAGTCTGAGTCATCCTCGGTCGCAGGGACTGGCTCGTCTTTGTGATGAGTGCACCATTCGATAACTTTCTTGAGGACTGCGGCATTGACATTGGGAATAGGGATGGGTTCGGTCATGGCTTCTTCACCAAGATCGGAGACCATGTTCTTGATGAGGACAGATCGCTCTGCGACATTCTTGTCAACAGAGATGTCTTCGTTGTCAGAGGACTGGAGGATGAGCTGGGACGTCTCTTCGACTTTGGTAGCCATTGTGGTTGTATAGGTTAATCGATCTTGTTTAGAAAATGTCTAGTCACGAAGTTATCAGCAGGTGTGATCGTGTAGATCGGTTGAAGAGCAATGAGAGGTAGGATGGTTGGCAGAGAAAGAAAGAGAATTTATGGTCGCGATTGCGCGCAAACGGAATGACTGCAAGTGAAACAGTGGTGACAAAGAAGAGTGGGACGATAGTGCTGATCCCAGGCTGATAGTCGGAACTACCGATTCTTACAAGTTCTGCAGAAGGAGAGTGCTAGTGAAGCAGCAATTAGGGTCACATACGCAGGTTATGTAGAGGATCCGGAGGCAGTTAGTCGATGATTAGGTGTGGACGGATGGCGAAGTGAGGTGTTCTGCGGGGATGCCTTTCTGTAGGAGACTGTCAAGTCGAAGAAGATGGGATTGGATGGCGGTTTTGTGAGTGGCAGATTGAGCTTGCTGACTTCTAGAGAAATCAGGCAATGGCAAAAGAATATTTAAATGATGGTTTGAGGTTATATTGGCAAACGACTTTGGAGGACCTGTTACTCACAGGCAGTACTCGATCAACCTGCGCTAACCAGTGTGGGGCATCACTTCAATATTCGTTCTTGCGCTCGGCTCGGCTTCTTCGAAACAAGCGCCTGGCTGTGCCCATAAGTGGAAGCCTGCAAGGCAGAAGAGCCTAAGATGTAACGAGAATAGCTTTGCCTAGTAGCGTGCAAACAGGGCTGATAGGCATTCGGCACCAGGCATGCATATCTTTAGATTGCCCTGTAGCCAACGACCCGATGCTGTAGACATAACATCCTCTAGGGGGGATATCTATCATCTAAGCACCTCCTTGTGAGGGATTCAAAAGATTGTCTTTCCTAGAAATGTGTATCTTGTAGCTACGAGTTCGGTAGATTAAAAAATTGGATTGTGAAATTGACATCGAATCAGGAGACTAAAATACCTAGGCACAGGATAACAACATAACAAACACAGGATCTTCCAGGAACACAGATCTGGCTTGCAACGTGGTCATCTGTACCACTTCCATCAGAACCATTGTCAACTTCTCGTTTTCATTGTGCAAGCATGTCATCTTTGCATGTTTCGTATTCTTTCTCAAGTGTCATGCACCTGTTCATAACCATTACTTGTCCATGAGACGTTGCAATGTGGAGGCGCACATATCTACTCCTCCTGTTACTTCGTGTTTACTTCGCGCTTTCTCCAAGCTATCTCCACCCAGATGAAGTCTTTCAAGGTCCCGAGGTGATTGCAGGTGCATAGAGAATACCTCATTACCAAGGTTAGGATACTGACATACCACAGGAGAATTGTTTGGCTTCACCAATGTTCGAACCTGGGAATGGACTGTCGCGAAACCGATTCGAAGCGTATTCCCGCTATGGCCGGTCTATGGCCTGCCAATGTCGCTGCTGAAGGCACTTTGGGCAAGAGAAGGAGATGGCTTGGTCTCAGCGAGTGCGATATACTATACAACGCGAATCGTTATGTTTGTTCTCAGTTTTGTCCTTGAAGATTGGGCTATCCATGAACTGGTACACTCTCCGAGAAGGCGCTCCGAAGCTGTCACATTGGTCGCATCCTCGTATGTTACCTGGACGTTCCAAACACACACATTTTCAAACTCCGTCGAGACAATACTGGTGTTGTGGTGCCTGGTTTTGATGCAGCGCATTGCTTACACGAGCCCTCCTGAGCCAGATGAGAAGGGACGTACACCACAACCTATCTGGAGACGTTCATATATCACGTCAAGTCTACTGCTCGGATTCTTGTTGGTGTTTGGACTTTTCAACCGCATTACTTTTCCTGCTTTCTTATTGATACCCGGCATTCAACTGCTGCCACATCTTTGGAATAGGTGCGCCAGACTTGCTCTTCGCGAGAACCTTGCTAACAGTATGCAGACCTTTGGCGTTAGTAGGTCTTGTGATTTCAGCGTCTTTCTGGATTTTTATGGCGATAGCAACCGACACGGCCTTCTATACAGGCCCAGCATCAACAACCTCTTTTCAAGCACTTTTCAAACATCTACACACGACTCCTATTATAACCCCAATCAACAACGTTTTGTACAACACGAAAGCTTCCAATCTCAAAGCACACGGGCTCCATCCGCACTACCAGCATCTCCTCATCAATTTACCACAACTTCTCGGGCCGGCCCTCTTCCTGCTTTTCCCTTTTCCGCTAAGAGTCTCAGATTTCAACATTGACCGCATGCTCCACAATCCGCGACTGACAGCAGCAATCACTGGAGCTGTGATCCTGAGCGCCATACCACATCAAGAACCACGATTTCTTCTCCCATGTATACCACTCATCCTCACCTGTGTTACCATACCCGAATCACGTGTATGGCGCAAACGCTTCTGGATAGCATGGGCACTCTTCAATGGCGCAATGAGTATCCTGATGGGCGTGTACCACCAAGGCGGAATCGTCCCCATACAGCTTGCCATGCCAGACACCATCCGCTCATCCATGTACAACACACAAAGCATATCGAAAACAGTCGAAGTGCACTGGTGGAAAACATATCCTCCATCCTTGTACATGCTTGGACCACCGACCAGCAACTCCATCACCAATGACACAATTAGCATCCTGACTACGCCATTACTCGGCGCAAATAAAACAACTCTCTTCAATAGTCTAACCGCGAATCTTCCAACATGCGACACCAAAAACAGCCTCCTGAGCCGCCTTTCCAACGCCATCGTAAGCTCCCAGGGTCCGCCACAGGTTTTCCTCGTTGCGCCGCTCTCAGCCTGGCGGTTTGATCCGGGACAAATCATCCCACCAATGTCAAATTTCACCTTGTTTTTGCCTGCACCATCAACCATAGATATCGCCTCGCAAACTCCACTGCGACTAACGCATCTGAAAACCTACAGCAAACACATCAACCTAGACGATATGGATTTCGGCGATGATGGCGTTGTTCCGACTCTCAGTCGTGTCGTGGGTAGAAGAGGATTAGGTGTCTGGAGAGTCGAGAGAGAATGCGTCGATGATGATTAGATGGTTTCGTGTAGCGAGGATAGGCATGGTTGATGCGGGGGGATCGAGTACAAGGCGCTCTTTCATTTCGACCGTGATACCCCTTTTGGATAGACTGATATTGCTTTTGCTCTATGCTTCTCCCTCTTCTTCTTCTCCTTCTCCTCCTCCTGCCCCCAATCTTGGGCGGTTAGTGTCTTCTTTCACGTCTCAATACTACAGCTCCAGATCTGCATACCACGCAAGACGGATGCACACACGGCTGCGTCGAATGCCAAATGCCAAGTACCATACTCAGAATCGCAACTTAATGATCGCTGAGTTTCGTGCATAGATTCCACGAGGCCGGAACGGTTCGCTTCGATTCGGTTGGATAATAACAGAAACAAGTGCACAACGTCATTCTTGGTGGCTGACCTGGGTACAGCACTCCCTTTTTTCGAGAATTCCGGTCAAGGCATGAGCGAACCAGGTTCGCAGCGCTAGTTGGAAATCTGCGAGCATCATGACGTGCCAAAGCTGCTATGAACACTTTCGTCAGAGGCCTGGGAAGCGTCAGACAGGAACCGAGCTCGGGTTCATATGATGATGTGTGTCGTTCCGACCAGAAAAAGTTGATTATAGGCAACATAACATGCCTGTTGTGAAAAGTCCGAACGAGTGTTTTGGTGTGGTGTACTTTTTAGGCACTCGCGTGGTATGTAACACCTCTTCTATCCTCACAGAACTTATGTTTGCTTCTCCTCTTTGTCGGCCTCGAGCTGGACCATAACGAGTATGAGCAAGAACTTCGGACCAAGGTGGACGATTCCAGTACCGAACTTAGTGGGTATGAGAACGATTGTGACTGGCGTTGTTCCCAAGAAGACCTTATCATTTAGGTGTGGACTGTTCCAGATATCTGCGATTTGACTTTGCAGATGATACGCGCCGGGAACGGCAGCGGGGACAAGAATCGATATGATTATTCGTCCAAGAAACGATTCTATTCATGTCTTACTCATCGGTCGATTGAGCGGCTTTCTTTTGATCAGGGGAGCATTCCTTCGATCCGCAGATGGATGGTCTTCAGTGCTCGCACTCGATGCCACCAGTGTCGATGCTTCACCTATTGGCTCACTTCGACTCTTCCCACCATTCAATTCAGCTCCAACCGGGTCATTCGCGGCGAATTCTGCTCTATCCCGCGCAATTGAGGGATCAAACTCCATTTCCTCAAGTCCTCCAACGACACGTACTTGTGGAGGCGCCCTGGTACCGTGTAGCTCCCACCGAGGTGGTACGTACTCATCACTGTGAAGTTGGGCTTTCTCCTCAGGGCCTTGAGCTTCTTCGGAAGGCTCTGTCGAGGTCTTGCTCTGACGGCGTCGTCGGTGCCGACGAATGAAGAATAGAATGAAGCCAAGGACAAGCATGCCGCCGAGAGCAGCACCAACTGCAATTCCTGCTATTACTTCTGTGCTCGTCGTTACAGGGCTTTCTGTTATAGCGGCACTAGTGTCTGCAGGCGCTATCGTGCTTGTTGATAGAGTCGGAGTAAGAGTCGGAGTCGGAGTCATGGACGCGAGTGTACCATTTGAAGACGTAGCTGAGCATAGTAAACAAAAGTAGTGCGGAACCTTCTATAGAACTTACTAGGCAGACAGCTAATCAGGGTCAGCGTCGTCTGGCCCGCTCTGGCTTCAGAGCACAATGACACGACTAAGGCGTTAAGGGTGTCGCTCCGAGTCGTTGCTGTAATGATGTTCGAAATGGTACCCAAGTTGATGTTTAGACCGTTGCAGAAGTTGAGAGCTCCATTTAAATCGTCGATTTGCATGGACGTGGTATCAGTGGTGTCTTGCCTGATACAAGAATAGACGTATGCCATCGCAGTTGCGAATGAGCCATCAGTGGCACAAAGTTGGGACGTAAACCCAATACTCTGGAAAACGTAGTTCGCTTGGTCTGAATGGCATGTTGATTAGCTCTGATGAAAAGGTCGCTGAGGCCTATATGAATGACTCACTGCACAACTCATAACATTGCGGGCCTGCGATAATCACTTCACTTTGTCTTTTAGTAATTCCCAAGAAATCGCGATACAACCAAGCGTAAGGCTGAAAAACATCGCGCAGCAGCAGCATGGTGATGATGACCTCGAATAGAGAACAACCAAGCTCCAGCAAAGGTAGTTAGTCTCAAATGAGTATGGATAGCGTGTGATTCAGATATGTAGCAACCTCTGATTTGTATTGAATAAAGGTAGATGTGAATGGATGAGGTTGACAAGAACCAAAGGCGCAAGTCGAACCATCAACCACACCACACCTCTGTTGATCATGCTTGAATGAAAGCCGACGTGTTAGTTGCATTACTAGAGTATGCTAAAGACGCCGTAACCAATTGAGGATGGTGGCTTTCTGCATGATTGTGATAGCTCAACTGTGAGCAGGGGGTAGTCGAGGAATAGCGCGCGGGGCCGGCCCTCCGTTATTGGTTGTGAAGGTGTCGGCCATTCCCACTACGTCGAAAGCACTGGTTTCGGGCTGATGGCGGAAAACAACGAACAGCTTTGGTACGAAGGATTTGTACTATACCTACCTAGGTAGGTAGGTAGGTACCTAGGTAGTCATGCAGCGATAAGCGAGATCAATACACGCGGTACACGTGCCATCCGTACCTGCCGCTGGACATCTGTCAACGAAACAAGAACATCAAGCTTTCAAATCTCCTTTCGCTGTCAGCCTGCCTTCCAAACTACCTACTTACATGACATGCTTAAAGATTTCATCAAATCTTTCGTACACAGTAGCGCTCAGGTCTTCGTAAACTTCGCTGACCGATGCAGATGATTTCAACTGACGAATCGGGTCTCTGCGCTAGTTCCTTCTCCGTGACAGAAGTACTCAGACAGTACATCATCTAGTATATTGGTGCAAGGAATGAAGCAGAGAGAAGTATTGAAATTAGCTCCGCGACCTTGGGTTAGAGTGAAGTACGTACCTTGGTGAAATTACGTTGATCAGGTACGTGTATTCAAACTCACTACTTCGTCCAATGCTTTGTCAGCACTATAACACGCCATATCTATAACCGAAAGTTAAGTGTGTACTTTTGCAACCAACCACTCCGCCTCCTCTTCCATGACACACACGCATCAAATCACTAACCCAACAACGCCATGGATCCAACCCTATCAGCCCACGAAATCGGCTCCGGCCTTCCCGTCCTAATCATCCACGGCTGGCAGATGTCAGCAAAAGCTGAACAGTTTGATTTCGAACCAATCTTCACCAAAACATCCGGCCTCCATCGGATATACATCGATCTCCCGGGCATGGGCACAACCCCAGCAAACAACATCAGAAACCTGGACGACATATACGCGAGTATAGTGCACTTCATCGACGCTCGACTCCAGAATACAAAATTCTTACTGGTCGGCTCATCGTGCGGCGGCTACCTTGCTCGCGCGTTGGCTCAGCGATATATCAACCAAGTCGATGGCTTACTGCTTCATGTACCGCTGATGGAGCCGGATGATCGAATACGTGATCTCGATCCGTTCGCACCAGTAGTCAGCAACGGGCAGCTCATGGCAAGTCTATCGTCCGAAGACAGGGATCTTCTAGGCAACGTTCTCGTTCAGACTCCTACTTACATCACAGCTTTGAAAGCACGAATCCTAGATGTTTGGTTTCCGGCGGAGAAAGCAGCCGACAATGAAGTGCTAGATCCCATCCGCGCAGATCCGCAACGATACCGGTTGTCAGAATCCATCTTGGACGTGAAAAACGAGGCCAAGTTCTTTGCACCCACACTCATCGTATGTGGTCGACAAGACGAGAGTGTCGGATATCGAGACAGTCTGCGCTTGTTGGAGTGTTATCCACGGTCAACGTACGTTGTTCTTGATCGTGGTACGCATGGTCTTCCTGTCGACCATAACGAGGCTATTATCTTTGAAGCTCTTGTTCGTGATTGGATATTTCGAGTTCATGAATGGCGAGGTCTAAGCATGGAATAGATGAGAGCTATGATTATCAGTACCTACGTGCTTTATGTTTGATAATTCAAGCTAAGTGAATGGTAGCGACTACCTAATAATACATCTATTCAGAAAGCCTCAAACTAATCAACGCAGTAAACTCACCAAGTACTAATCAACCAGCCGGTCAGTCAGTCTGTCAGTCAGTCAGTCAGTCAGCGAATCAATATCCATCCTTACCCTCAACAACACCGTACGCACCCCCTCCTCTTCCAAACATCTCACACAACCCCTTCGCCACAGCATCCGGTCTCTCATACCCACTAAAATGCCCTCCCTTGTCAAATTCCTCCGTATACACAATAGGTCCCATAGTATGTCTCCAACTCCTCGGATTATTACAAATCTCGACCGGAAAATCCGCCAACCCCAACGGACAATCAATATACCCCTGTACCAATTCAATATTCGCCGGATCATGCAGGGCCTCATAATAAATGTAACTCGCTGCGTCGGGGCCAGCACGCGAGAATACGTATAGACTGACCCAAAGACAGACTTCGTCTTCGGTCCAGGGGTACCGGTCGGACCAGTCGACTAGTTTGTCCCAGATCCAGGCTAGGAGGCCCATGGGGGAGTCGGATATCATGTGGTTTATTGTTGCGGGGCGGGTGGATTGAATTGCTATGTAGCCTCGACCTTCGCCTGCACGGTGAGTAGTGGAGTTAGTATGTGCCTAGGTATTTGGAATATGGAGCTGGGGGTGGGTCGGATCGGATTAGATTTGTTGTCTTTTTGCATACCTTGACCAAAAGGATACCATCGTTCGCCCTGCTTCAGCTGATCCATCTCGCGCTCCGAGTACTTCTCCGGCTTCGGATTTTCAGTCGTCCACTTCGGTTCTGCGGCCCAAGACCAATTCGTATGAATCCCCTTCACATGCTTAGGGTAATTGTGCGTCAAAGTGCGACAAATCAGAAATCCCCAATCGCCACCCTGCACGACATACTGCTCATAACCCAAGTTCATCATAACCTTATGACAAGCCTCCGCATACTTCGCGATTCCAAACCCGCGCTTCAGCGCCGGGCCCGACCACACGTAATTCGGCAACGATGGCGCCACGATATGGAACGCCGGTTTCTCACCACCATCTCCTTGTAGCATAGGCACCATCTTCACGCCCTCAAGCACAGAGCCAGGCCAGCCATGCACAAACAGCAGCGGAATAGCACCCTTGACATTATCGCAGCGGTAATGCAAGAAAT
>Ga0181471_100468_pt2 | contig 10040 bp, 7 predicted proteins | sample InSIn5gowninarea_FD_119083 | JGI IMG/M metagenome (GOLD analysis project Ga0181471, IMG submission 119083) | Clean room microbial communities from NASA Spacecraft Assembly Facility at Jet Propulsion Laboratory, Pasadena, California, USA -... ...
AGAGTATGATGGAGCTGCTTACTCGGGCAAACCTCATTGGACAAGATGGCACAGGAGCCCATGGACTGGGTGCACTGGGTCCTGTAACGGGGCCAGCCGACATGTCGGGAAACAACCCCTTTGAGAAGGGCTTCATGGCCGAACGCTCAGCGAGCCCAGAGAGCATGCTTGAACCTGCAAGGCCATCGCTACACCGAGTGACGACGGTCGACGGCGGCGACTCCAGCAGCGCCTCAGACTCCCGAGGCGCGCGAAGCTCGTCGAGTACTGATCGTACTTCTGACACCTCAAGCACACGCACACCAGCAGCATCGTCTTCACCCCCACCAACTTCGCAACCTCCTCGGCCGCAACGAGCTGCCCTGAAACGTACACTTACTGATGTCGTGCCCCTCACCATACAAAGCCAACTCAATGACGCTTTAGCACAGCCCTACCGGGTAGGGGACCAAGAAAAATTCAACGATCTAGTATCACCTACGACGATTCCTTCCTTGACACCGAGTTTCAGCAATGCACCAGTTCAACATTCTGTCGGAGCTGCACCGCATGGCCACGGCAGCAGGCACGTCCCAGCCGCACAGGCCATCTTCACCACCGAAACGGAATCACCGTGGACGATCACCTCCGCTAATGACCTGGCGTGCTTGGTCTTTGGCGTTACGAGGGCTGAAGTCCGCAAGCTGGGCATCCTCGAGGTTGTACGAGAGGATCGCAGAAAATGGCTAGAGAGCAAGTTGAGAGACCCTGAGATTGGCTCAAAGAATGCACAATCTGCAGCGTCACCCGGCACAAACAACTTAAAGGTTGGCAGCGGTGTTACAGCGCGGTTGCTGAGTAAGGCTCCATCGCGGGTAACAGCTGCGAGAAAGGCCAAGACAGACGACGGTAGCGGATCATCCTACTACAACGCCAAGAAGACAGGTAAGCTGAACCATGAACCCAAGGGTTCAAGGGGCGTTTTGCTATGCGGCGACGTGATCCCTATCCAAAAACGCAATGGTTCTACGGGGTCTGCCAGCTTGTGGGTCAAGGAGAAGCGGGGTAGCCTGATCTGGGTGCTCGAGGAGATTGCGGAAGACGTCGTGTACATCACCGTTGACGAAGTAGGCTGCGTATCCAAGGGCTGGGGCGCGACAGAAGCCGTTTTCGGGAGCGATCGATTACGACGAGGGATGGATCTCAAGCGGCTGATACCTGGCATACCGCGACTTCGAGGTACAAACACTGGAGCACTAGACTATGATTCGATCGATGAGTTCCGCAGCTATACCGCTCGAACATCAAACAGTATCAACATACCAGTAACCGTGGAGGCATTACCCGGCGAGCCAACATTCCGTATCTCAAGTTTCCCGCACATTGCCGGTATCATTGTTCTAAATTCTGCCGATCTCAAAATCACAAGTTCGAATTCCGTCTTTTCATCAGCTTTGTTCGGACAGCCGCGGCCTGAAGGTATCCATGTCAGCAAGCTTATACCTGCATTCGACAAAATTTTAAACGTCATGACGGACGAGGATAAGATTGAGCTGGTGGATGGTATCGTCATCCCCGAACACAGCTTTCGCCGCGCTCGGGCCTTGCTGGCCATGCGAGAAGGCAGTGCAGATGCGGCTGCTATTTTCTTGAAGCCAAGCGGTCTGCCAGCTCTCCACCGTGATGGTTCCGAGATCATGGTTGACGTGCAAATGCGGGTAGTCAAGAGCGAGAAAACGCCTCGCTTTGATGAAAACGTGATTGAAGAGGAAGACGGGTCGTCACCCAAACCAACCAAGGGTCCAGAGCTGGTTTACGCATTATGGATAACCTACTCCAGGCAATTGCATGCTGCGAACCATGGTATTGGGCCTGTGACTCCGCTATTGTCTCGCCCACCCTCGCCTCGCCAATTGCAACCTGGCCAATCGAGTTTTCCTATCCCTCACGAACCAGAATCACATCAATCGCAGGGTGCACCGACCTCTATATCGCTTATAACCCAGCAAATACAAGAAGCTATGCAACCCATAAACCCTCCTGAACCCTCAACACAAGCCTCACCACCATCAGCTCCAATGCAAGAAGAACCACCCCACAAGAAGACTATTAACGACTTTGTCGTGCTGGAAGAAATGGGACAGGGGGCATACGGCCAAGTCAAGCTCTGTCGGTACAAGAAGGTCAGCAACAAGAAGGTGGTGATCAAGTACGTTACAAAGAGGCGCATTCTCGTCGATACGTGGACGCGAGACCGGAGGTTAGGAACTGTTCCCCTCGAAATCCACGTGCTAGATTACCTCCGCCGCGATGGCTTCAAGCACCCCAATATTGTCGAAATGGCCGATTTTTTCGAGGACGATATCAACTACTACATTGAAATGATACCGCATGGCCTACCAGGCATGGATTTGTTTGACTACATTGAGCTACGGGTGAACATGGAAGAGAAGGAGTGCCGCAAGATTTTTGTTCAAGTTGCCGAAGCGATACATCACCTTCACACAAAGGCCAAGGTTGTACATCGCGACATCAAGGATGAGAACGTAGTACTGGATGGCGAAGGCAACATCAAGCTCATTGATTTTGGCAGCGCAGCATATATTAAGAGCGGGCCTTTTGACGTCTTTGTTGGCACCATTGGTATGTCCTTTCTTTGCTTTTTAACCTCTGAGATTTCCGTCCACATACTAACGATGCCCCTAAACAGACTACGCCGCCCCCGAGGTCCTAGCTGGCAAAGCCTACCGCGGCAAAGAACAAGACGTCTGGGCCCTAGGCATCCTCCTCTACACCATCATCTACAAGGAAAACCCCTTCTATTCGATTGACGAAATCATGGACCACGACCTCCGCGTCCCCTGGGTCATGTCCGAAGAAAGTATCGATCTGGTCCGCTTGATGTTGGATCGTGATGTCGAAAAGAGGATTACGATTAGTATGGTGCTGGAGCACCCATGGTGTAAGGGTGTGAGTGGTGGTGAGGTGACGCCTACTGCTGCTACGGCACCGACTGCCGCGCTGCTGGCGCCTGCGACTGCGAGTACGACTGCAACTGCTTCAGGTGTTGTAGGTGAAGTAGATGGATAGATGGCATGAAAGAGTAAGAAAAGAAAAACGTTTCCTCCACCCCGTTTTAGAGAGACAGATGGTTGTTCGGAGAAGGGAACGAGCAATATAGAAAATGACTTCTTTTTTTTTTCTTCCTTCCTCTTCTCTTTCAATTTTTTTTACATTTTTCATTTCCTTTGTTCTTTTGAACGACACATTTGATACCTTCATTACTTTCGTTTTTTCCACAACTCTTGAATCTTGGTATTAAGGAATTTGGGAATATTAGGGTAGCTCTAGGGACAAATACATGGCACAAAAATTAAGCGAGTTACATTTCATGACCTTTCTTTGGTTCGATAGATGGAGAGGGGATATATAGAGGACGTTCGCTTCTTTACCGATTTTCATTTCTCTACAATCAGTTTGCTACTGTCAATCACACACATTTTGAATGTTGATTTTCTTTTCTTCTTCGATCTCTCATTCCCCATCATCATCGACCTTGGAATCCAAGAAAAAAGTTCTCTACTAATCGTACAGTGATGCGTTTCTTACAATGCAAAAAAGGGGGTCAAGATGGGAGCCCCGCGTATGGAACTCGTTCAAGAGTGGAATTGAGTACCCCGCCGCAACAAAAAAAATGCTCTACCTCACCCCAGGACTATAGAAAAACACACCTCTTCATATCGCAGTGGAAAGGAAAAATTCAAATAAATCGACGCTGACATTTTCATCACCTACTGCTGCTGTCCAGATCCTTTGAATGTGGCTGGGCTGGGTGGCACGAGAGGGCCCTTGACGCCGTCGTCGCCCTTTGGTTCTATATATCCGGGTGCCTTGCCGTACTCGCCCGAGAAGTACTTGTGGAAATCTTGGTTGTCTTCAAAGGGTCGGGGACCAAGCAGTCTGATCATATCCTCGCGGCCGAGCATTTCCTTCTTGAGCAGCTCTTCAGCAACCAAGCCTACTTCGTGCTTTTTCTCGGTGAGCAAGTCTTTGCATTGCTTGTAAGCCTCATCTACGATGCGCTTGACTTCCATATCGATGTTCTTGGCTGTGTCTTCAGAGAAGGGCTTGGTAAGTTGCTGACCCTCGCCGTCTTCAAAGTAGATGTAGCCGATCTTCTTGCTCATACCCCATTTGCTGACCATTGCAGTGGCCATCTGGGTGACCTTGCGGAAATCGTCAGACGCACCGGATGTGACGGTGTCAAAATGGAGTTCTTCAGAAACACGTCCGCCGAGTGTCATTGCCATACGGTCCATGAGCTGATTGACGTTCATAAGGTAAGTGTCACCATTAGGAAGATATTGAGCATAACCGAGTGCACCTTGGCCACGGGGGATAATGGAGACCTTGAGAAGAGGGTCGGCCCACTTGAAGTACCAACCGCAGATAGCGTGGCCAGCTTCGTGGTAAGCGACAGTCTTCTTCTCTTCAGGCTTGAGAACGAGAGACTTCTTCTCAAGACCACCAATGACTCGCTCAATGGCTTGTTCAAAGTGCACCATCGCGACAGTATCTGCGTTCGCACGGGCGGCTGACGAGTATTAGCAATAGGATGTGTAATCAGGATGTAGAATTCTTACCAATCAGAGCAGCTTCATTGACGCAGTTGGCAATGTCAGCACCAGAAAAGCCTGGTGTCAAAGCTGCTAGCCTGCCCTTCAAGAACTCCATGTCTTCCTTGGTGACAATCTTCTTCAAATGGACACCGAAGATCTGGCCACGGCCGTCCATAGTGGGCTTGTCAATGTTGATGTGCCTATCGAAACGACCAGGCCGCATAAGGGCCTTATCCAGAACGTCCGGTCGATTGGTACCTGCAAGGACAACTACTTGCTCGGTAGTATTGAAGCCGTCCATCTCGGTGAGAATCTGATTGAGGGTGGCTTCGCGCTCGTCGTTACCACCACCAAAGTTTTGTTTCGAACGAGCACGGCCAATGGCATCGATTTCATCAATGAAAATGATACATGGTGTACTCTTACGCGCATTGGCAAACAGGTCTCTGACTCGTGAAGCACCAACACCTACGAACATTTCAACGAACTCGGATCCACTAACACTGAAGAAGGGTACACCCGACTCTCCAGCAGTAGCCTTAGCAAGGAGTGTCTTACCAGTACCCGGGGATCCAGAGAGAATGGCACCACGAGGGATCTTTGCGCCGAGCTTCTGGAATCGGCCAGGATCCTTGAGAAAGGAGACAAACTCCATAATCTCCTGCTTGGCCTCATCCATGCCGGCAACGTCACTAAACTTAACCTTGACGTCTGTCTCATGATTGAACTTCTTAGCACGGCTCTTGCCCATGCCAAAGACACCACCGCCTCCTCCTGCACCGCCTCCTGCACGCCTTGTAAAGTAGAAGAGTGCTCCAAGAAGGAGAATGGTAGGGCCGAATGACAGGAAAGTACCAAACCATGAGATTTCGTTCGAGTAGGCGACAGGGATGCGCTCAGAGCTGGGGATGCCAAGTTCATATTGAGCATCGTCCATTTTGCGTTCAAAAGCCTCGACCGAGCCAATGGTGAAGTAGTAGTAGAAGTTCTGGTTAACAGAGGGAGAGTCGGGGTACATGGAAGCAACGGCCTCGCGATGCAGGTGCACCTTTGCCTTGTTGCCATTGAGGATGACAATCTTCTCAACCAGGCCCTTGTCTAAGAAGGTAGTCCGGAACTCCTGCCATGTAATCTCCTTGGTATTCTCGCCTGGGAAGACCATCTTGTAGGTAAGGTATGCGAGGAAAGCACTGATAAGTAGTGTGTTTGTGTCCATACCGCCGCCAAATTGGGGTCCGGGTGGTCCACCAGCACCACCCTTGGAGCCCTTGCCTGGGCCTGGGTCGTGTGCACCCGACTTTTGCTGTGGCTCTTGTGGGTTATCGTTGTTGAACTTTTGCTGCTCGGCGGCCTTGCGGGCCATGTTGGTGGTTAAGCGCGAGATCTTCGCCGCAGTGGCTAGATCCAGCTTCTCGCCTCTTTCTAGCTTGTCCATCTCTATGCGGAGCTCAGGTGGTATGCCATTTCGCTTGATTTCCTCCATCGCCTCCTTGATGTTCTGCTTCTGAGCCTTCGGAACGCCCATGGTCACAAACGACACCAGCTGATCCAGCATCTTTTCCTCCTCTGGGGTCAGCTTAGCCATCTGAGGCTGACCTTGATTGTCCTTATCTGTTCTTGAAGGTTCATTGGAACCCGGTCTCTCAGAGTGACCATCCTTCTGTGCCGAGTCATCGTCCTTCTTGTTCTTTGGCTCTTCTGGTGGTCCTGTCGCAAATCTCCGGGCGCGTTGGTGGGCGTATATACATTGTGGCAGTGGTGCGCGTGTCCGTAATGTGCGTGGTGCTCTTGTGACGGCAGCGTTGAAGTAGGGTCGGGAAAGGCGGGCGAGGTTGCCTGATTGTCGGAGGAGGGTTGACATGGCAGCGGTGGCCTAGGCTAAAGGATGGATGGGGGGAGGGGCTACAATAAGTGACTCGGGATGGGGGTATAATACAGCGAAGGCGGGGAAAGAAAGAGAATTAAGATGGCGGGTGACCGGGAAATCCGCGCCTGAATGGATTGGACTGTTCTGCCACGCGCTGGCAGGAGGAGAGTCTTTGTGGCGGGTGCGCCTCTGATGGCAAAAGCTAAGATATGACAGAATCATCGAAGTTCCTCGCATCGCCGACACGCCGACTGACTAAGCGGGGTCCGGCCAGCCTCAATGCGTTTCCTCATAGATTAGACCTATCAGGTTAGCGTATACGCTAAATATCAATACTTTACTTTCACTTCACGCAAATCAGAGGTTACGTATAAAACTCATGCATGGCTGACGACAAAATGTGATTGCGGTAATTCCACAATGTAGAATCCACTCTGTTGGAAACAACGTTGAATGCAGAGGTTGAGTTGGCTTATGTAACACACCTGCCTCACCTAACCTCGACCACGGTAGCTGGGATTAACTATTACCAAATCTCTACGTGCATACTGCTCTGCCTGCCTAGAGTCCGCGATACTGCTGCCTAACAGTGCATCCTTCGCTCTCTCACCAATTGGTCTGAGCTCGCTAAAACAACACAGGACTGTTTTCACCTTCACCCGCACAACCATCTTGTCCTAGGCTATACGCCACGCATACCATACCTTTATCATACTACTACTATAACATGACCCTGAGAATCTGCGCCGATATGACTTCATATCCAAAAATCTGCCTTGCAGACCTTCCAGATGGCTCCCAGCTGCAAAAGGACTTTCTCGATACAACGTGGTTTAAGACTTATGGCCGAACACGACGGTTCCCTACACCCGAACACTTACTTTCCCTCTTTCCAAAGAGTCGTCAATCCAACATAATGAAATTTGAAGACCTCGGTCTTGTTGTCAAATTCGGGCAACGTATCACTACAACAGAGGCTATCAACCTTTGGGTTGTTCACAGAATATTCCAAGAAGCTGTTCCGGTACCAGAACTTTATGGATGGAGAGTTCTTGAAAAGGAAGGAAGGGGTCGCTACGTCTTCATCTACATGCAACTCATCCAGGGCCCCACGCTTCTAGAACGATGGCCTGAGCTGTCTTGCGCTGACAAGCGAACAATCTGTACTGATCTACGTGCCATGGTATCCTCTCTTCGGAGCCTCCGGGACGGTGAATCACAGAAAATTATTGGTAAATGTTTTGGGTAGTTAGGTGTGACCCCGCTAAATGCTTACAGGAACTGTATGTCATGGTGCTGGGGAAGATATCTGCGTGAAAGATATACCTTCGGTGAGGCCGTTTCCCTCTCGGGCTGAGTTCCATGACTGGCTTTCTTGGTCGTGGCGCCAGTGTGCTCCAGATCCACAAAGCATTCCAGACCTGTGGAGGGACTGCCTTCCAGACAACGGGCCTATTACTTTTACGCATGGTGATCTACATCGAGGTAACATCATTGTCAGCGCCACAAGTCCTGCTAAGGTTGTCGCAATCATTGATTGGCAATTGTCAGGTTGGTATCCGGACTATTGGGAATACTGTAAAGCCTTGTTCACAGCAGAATGGGGTAAAGAGTGGTGGGACTATGTTCATCAGTTCTTGGATCCTTATCCACCAGAGTTCGAGACATTTGATTTCTACATGCGCACCCTCGGCATATTTTGAACTTTACCACTTTTAGCAGAAGTTTCATTTCCCATAACACATCAATGGACCTAGTAGTAAAACTTGAATGAATTGAGAGTACCCGTAACCCTAATAGTAAACCAAACCCAACCGCCTAACAAATTAAGCCTGCCCACTCCTGCCGAAGCCACTTTGTACCGTCCCAGTGCCTGTGTTGGTTGTGCTGACTATCCCATGACCAACCAGTTGAGGTTGATACAGATTAGTATTGATTTTGCTGCGCATCAGCAACGGATCGTAGTCCAATGCCAACTTGTGGCGGGTCTTGGTTCGACTGAACTATGTCTATAGCCGCTTCATCGAGGTATCCGAGGGCAACAAGACGACGAACATATTCCAACATCCATGTCTGGCAGTCAGAACTCGTTGTCTGTATCTGTCAGTAGACGCGCATTTCGTCAAGAGTCCTACACTTACCGTCAGGAAGTTAGGGTTCGCTCTGGGTGGCTGGATCTATGTCGCTGCCCTCTCAAGGTTGTTTCGTGGCATGTCCTGTGCTCCAGGGTTGCTTCCCGAGGAATGCAAATGTTCGGTCAAGACGTTCCCGATTGGGATCACCTGTTTGATACGCTGGGTAGCCTCTGGTTTGTAGTTGCGTTTGAATTCCAGCTTGAATCCAAACGGGGGACCGCCAATCACATGGATGATGGTTCCCTCCGGCGCATCCTTTTCGTCGGGGACCCATATACTGAAGTGAGCACGTCGACCGTGCAGGGCCGCATAGATAATGAGGAATATGGGGCGAGAAGACATGGTCGATGGTATTAGTAACGAGTTTGTTGAGAGATGATGTGGGAGAGAGATGAAAACTGATGTGGGACAGAGATGAGAACTGATGTGGAAGAGAGATGAGAACTGATGTGAGGGAAAGAAGAGATCTAAATGAAGATCTAGGAAGGTAGTGGCTGTTTGGTAAAAGTCAGACTATCGAGGCTTCCTTTATGAATTAGAGGGGCAGCTTCCCCTCGAGAGTCACCGCCCAGGTAGTAGCAGCTCCTTCACCTACCTTTACTATAGCAGAAATCTCTAGTGAAGGCAAGTAATAACCTTAGGAAGTATCCGAGAGGGTTCATGTCCCACGCAAATAAACTAGAGTGCCAGCAGTTCTTATAATGTCGAAAAGGGTTGCAATTTCTCAATGTCATAATATTTAACTATGCAGTCATGTTCCAATTGGAACTATATGCACTTTGAGTGCTGCTGCGACTCTCACAACCGTGGTTCGCTGTTCTGGTGTTCTCATCGCAACCATAATTGATTTAGTCATTGTATCAAATAAGAGTGTGCCTTATTTACCGATACGCTGTGTCGCAATGAGAATTTCAACCCCAATTGGTCTATAGGTACGTGTACAGACCCAATACAGAATCGCAATGTATGGCTATGATATTCTAAACTTAATTAGTGAGCTCTTAGTGAAGATAATTGGCCTGCTATCAAGATACAGCGCAGTCATCACGTACATGTGATACAAGTATAGGTAACACCGAGCCCATCGACCGTGCCGCACAACTTTCTCCAATAATGTGCAACCGTTGTATACAAGTTTCTTAAGGAATTTGCTGAGGGAGTTTATGCCCCACTCAAGCCGTCAAGACAGATAGTGCCCATTGCGGTGACGTTTATAGCGATTTTTCTCGTGCACGACTTACACCAAACGCTCGTCCCCTTTCTCGCCTACTTCTCTATAATTCACACAACATCGCTGCCTTATTATGGCTAAGAATTATGTGTATATTCATGCCAGAGATACTCAGCCCTTGGTTTTTAGTTTACAAGATGATAGAGATTTGAAATTCAACTATCGAGATTTCATAGTATATCGCAACATGTAACTATGCCTGTTGCATT
>Ga0181471_100682_pt1 | contig 10037 bp, 7 predicted proteins | sample InSIn5gowninarea_FD_119083 | JGI IMG/M metagenome (GOLD analysis project Ga0181471, IMG submission 119083) | Clean room microbial communities from NASA Spacecraft Assembly Facility at Jet Propulsion Laboratory, Pasadena, California, USA -... ...
TGGTATCAGGCATGAAGCCACGAATGTAGACGTTCGTGATGCCTTCCGGATTTTGAAGACATTTGGCAAGAGTGAGCTCTTCCTGGTTGGTCCAGAGAGCAGGAACAGCTCTGGGTATGACAGGGTCTCTGCTGACAAGCTCATCGAGATTCACCATCTCATAGCCTTTGTTGTCTTTGGTCTTCATAGGTTGAATAGGTCCAGCAATGTAGGTCTGATTGTCGACTGCAGATTGGTATGGATAGCCAGGGTAAAATTCTGTGCCAACTGCACCATTGGTCTGGCTATAGCCGACATTCTCGTCATTCTTGGCCCAGATTGCACGTTGTGCAGGATCAAATTCAGGCATAGCTGGCTGGAAAGCAATACCACTGTTGTAATGTGCCAGATTGTTTTGTTGCATGTTGCCGCTGTGGAGGTAGCCACTGTAAAGTCCATTGGCAGAATATGTGGCTTGGTCTGTGCCATGCTGAGCTGGTGGAAGGAAGGCAGAGATTGGCACTGTTTGGCCAGATGGAAGTACCATGACTGGATTATTCTGATCGACACGACTGGCAGATGCTGGATGAGTGGGTCCAATAGGAGAGGGAAGTGCCGATCTCAAGTTGACAAGGTTATTGAGAGCACCTTGGCCACCATTGCCACCTGCACGTAGTGTTAGCAATGCTACAGAAGCGACTGCGTGTAGTGACTCACCATACTGAGCTGCCATAGGCATTCTCTGATTGTAGCTGTTCATCTTGGCTATGAGGGTACGATAAGCTGGAAACTTGGTGTTAGTAATTGAAGATAAACGTTGTTGTTGTTGAAAAGGTGTATAGCTAGATCGAGGCATGACAGATCTGCTCCATCGTGGTCGTCTATCAGGAGCATGTGGTAGCTGAGGTCTTCGATCAACGAACCACATGACAGATCTGTTGGAGCTGTTGTGTGCTGATGTGAAGAGCCAAAGGAGGACCATGGAAAGAATGAGTCGAGGACATGGAATGCTACTTACTTGAGGTTAGTGGTCACTAAGTGACAAGCTCCTTGATTTGATCTGAAGTCGACAGTGACTGGTTCTATGAACAGCTGTACAGATGAATAGCAGCAATCCTTCTGTTGTGATTTTGAACTGCAATGTGCAAACCAAGACGAATGTGAGGATGATTGAGATACACGAGGAATTGTGAGTAACAGCTGGGTAGAAGCAAAGCTGTTCGGGAAGATGTGTATGTGGTATGTTGAAGTAAAGGAGAAGAGTCTGAGGAGAAAGTTGAGGAAATGCTTTAACAGACATGACTGTCTGAGGCAAGTGCGGTGTTCTGCAAGAAGGAGCAGTGCTGAAGTTGTTCTGGAGGAAGGAACCAAGGCACTTTTCTCAGTATCGCATGTTTGCAAGGTCGCTCTGGGTATACTTTCCTGCTGAACAACTGCAGTGCCAGAAAGGAATCATACAGAAGTCGCAGCCTGAACGTCTCGAGACCTCAATCAACGAAGGTCACAGGCTGAGCTCAAGACCAAAAAAGACTCTGAAGTGGTGCAAATTTAGATAGAGATGAGTTGAGCCGCTGGTCGGGCAATGCTTTTCCGATACGAAGCATATGAACATTCGATATTGATCTTAGCTTAGTGGTCGTAGTTGTTACTAGTGGTAGATGGCGAGGACTTTTGCGCCAAAAATCGATAACACGCACCATTGCTGAAGTCTTTGCGCGTTCTCTACTTTACCGCAAGACCATGTGGAGTTTCTTCCAGGGCTGAAATGGTAGAGCCATCACGGTGGTGACTCAGTGAACGCGAGCTGAATGCCTTTCGCGTGTTTTTAGCATTGTTGTAGAATCGTATTAGCTGAGGACCTTACTGCAGTAGTATGGACCTCGTACTACTCAAAGAGCGTCACACTTTGCTACAAGACACCGAAGTCATCCACTCGCTTCATAAACCTCAATTGTCTCAACGAAGCATCACTCAGAAAACTATACTCATGCACTTCAATGTCTGTGCTCTCTAGCCGATGATTAGCCAATTTGCACGTGTTTCGGTGCCGCTGTACGTCACTCCAAGTCGCGTCGCAAAGTGACAGTGCTCGAGTTTCTCACTGCGAATTTACTTTTCTGCGAAAGTACTACTGCACCTTGTCGAGACATGCTTACTTCTCATGTCCCGAACCACCTACTCGAAGTCTTACATGTGACGTTTCTGATACACTATCCCAGCCAGTATGCAGACATCAAGTGCACCTGTTTGGCATCAGGTGTGTTTAAAAATTGTCTATATAGACTACTACGTTAACAAAGGCTCAAGGCTTTCGAGCAGCATCGCAGAATTCTTGATGAACACATGCAATTATGGCAACATATTCACGATGACGGTAGTACCGACTTAGCAATCCAGTCAATTGCTAAAAGACGCATGAATGAGACACGGATTATGGTTGCTGCATGTAAAGATATTGATTTAGATACTCCAATCCTCGATCGGGAGCCGAAATCACAGCAACAATCACCTTCGAGATCTATCAATGGAGCGAAATACAGTCGCAAGAGGACGCCTGAAGAACCTATTAACAGGCCCAAGAAGAAGAAGAAGACCACGAAGGGAGAAGTGGCTGATACACCCTCAGCTACGTTAACAGACCAACCTCCACCTGCCAAGGATCACAGTGGCCTCTTCATGGTCGACACCAACCCCAGCGATGTCAAAGATCTGTTACGTAGTTTTGAAGCAATGTCCGAGCGGCCTCCTGCAAAGAAACGAAAACACTCAGGGCCTGAGACACTGCCCGTTCCTTCGACAGTCGTCCAATCCTCTCCAGAGACAGCCCAACCTTCGAAGAAGCGTATCAAGGTTGAGCATGCGGACGGAATACAAGAGGATACCAGTAAGGAGGCACCTCACCACACGGCGTTTGAAGCAAAGGTCGAGCTGCGTCTCAGGGAAAAGGAGGATTTACGTAAGAAGAGAGCCGACAAGAAGCGTAAACGCAACAGCGAGGTATCGGTTGTTGAGAGCTCCCAGGTCAAAAGTGAGGACACCACCAACGAGCAGCAACTTCCTATCACTAGTGGCTTGCCCAAAAAGGCACGCAAGAGGCAACGAAAAGCAGCCGAAGAGGAAAAGAAGGCCGAGACAGCCAAGGCAGATGAGATCTCTCCACAGAGCAATGGTCAGGAAAACAAGACTGACCACGCGACTCCTGCGAACGGAAACACAGTAAAACAACTGGAAGAACATGGAAAGAAAAAACGTAAATCTGGCGTTTAGGATGTTCCAGTGCGAAAGCGCAAGCAGACGTATGATCCGACCAGGCCCGAAGCCGTTACAAATTCAAACATCTTCGATGCCCATGACCCTTCAAGAGCCCCGATAAGCAAGCAGGAATTCAAGATGCAAACACTGTTAACACAATACTACCAGACGCTACGACAACGGGGATCAGTGGTAGAGGTAGCCGTTTCTGACGATGTAGAGCTTGCAGTCACCGATGAGAAAGTCTTGAGTGATCCTGCCAGTGAAGGCGCAACGGGCACGAAGCAAAATACAGAGACAGTTGCAGACTTGAAGCATGCATGCTTGGGCGATCGGGAGATCTCAAAGAGAAGACACACAAGAGTCGATATCTAGAAGGTATTGGATGATTCAGCACTTATTAGTCATGAGTGGAGGAGCTTTTAGACTGCCAATGACATTCGGCTCATTGAAAAAGCGCTTACAAGGTGATGATCTCTACTTCCTACTGCTGTCAATTGACATGAGCTTGTTGCAAATACATGATGCTCTCGGAACTACAGAAATTCAATAACAGCCTACTATAGCTATGGGTCTGGCTTCGAAATCAATTACACGAGAGATCTGTTGAAGCAAGTCATAATGTTCATAAATTTATGTACAAGTTACTAAAACAATCCAGGAAACCATGACACAGATGTCATCCTCACAATCTGCTCACGAATCCATCTCGGTTCATTTTGACAAGATACTCCTTGCTAATATCGCTCACCCTCGTGACACCAGCCAGACTCATGCATAACCTGAACTCGTCTGACAACAGTCTCAGAGCCAATGCAACACCTTCTTCACCTTTATAAGCGAGACCCCATAACACAGGACGACCGATCCAGCAAAAGTCTGCTCCCAGTGCAAGTGCTTTGAAGATGTCCGTACCGTGCCTGATGCCTCCATCGACGTGGACAGGCACCCTCTTGTTCACAGCCTCAACTACCTCGGGCAGGGCGTCCAGAGTAGCCAGAGCTCCATTTAGCTGGCGGCCACCATGATTCGATACAACAATACCATCAACCTTGTGGTGAATGGCCAGTAGTGCATCCTCACCAGTCGCAATACCCTTGACCCAAACTTCCATAGGGTGTGCCACCTCCTTCAACCAAGGTATACTATCTTCCCAACTCAGCAAAGGATTCGGCGCATGCGAATGGAAGGTGATAGGACCTGTAGGCGCGACTCTCCTCTCTCCGTTCTGGTATCCAATAGAGCTTGCCCTTCTCCGCCTTGTCTTCTTAGCCTGTTGGCTTTCCTGACTATCTCCGCTCTCGTTTTCTATCTCTTCCATATCGTCAGGGTTCTCAGCGAAATTTGCAATCTTGAGGTGTGCAGGTAATTTGAACTGATTTCTAATCTCCAGATTCCGTCTACCAAGGTAAGGAGTATCCACGGTCAGCAGCACAGCCTTATATCCAGCTTTCTTCGCCCTCTCGATGAGCTCAATCGAGTGCTGCTTCTCCTCGAACAGGTATAGTTGCAGAACATTCGCGTTGTGTCCACTTGCCTCTGCAACGTCTTCGAGTGTAGTTGTGCTGAAGCTCGACAGGCCCATGACAATGCCTGCCTTGGCGCAAGCTCGAGCTGTGGCAATTTCTCCCTCACTATGTGCTAGTCGCTGCATAGCAGTTGGTGCCACGCCCATTGGGATGGCATTCCGCTGACCAAAGATTGGCACTGAAGTATCGATCCTTGAAACGTCACGAAGCACACGAGGCCGGATGCGATATTTGTTGTAGGCAGATTGGTTTTCGGCTAAGGTGCTACCGCTGTCGGCTCCTTCGTTATAGTAGTCTCGTGTTTGCTTGTCCATGCGGTCTCGAGCTATCTTCTCGAGCTCCGCAATGGTTAAGCAATTGAGGTCGTGTTCAGTACTGTGAGACATGTTGTCGTTAGTGCTGCGTCTAATTAAATATACTCGTCCACGATGGTATTCAAGATAGTTGCCACTCCAGAGGCGCGTGCTTCTGTTTGAATTAAGTATCTCGTTCTTGCGAAGAAAAGCCAGTAATACAGATGGCAAATTATTCTACAAGATCAGCAAGTCGAGGTCTTATGTATGGCAGAATGAATATTACAGGTTCTAGCGATGGTGTGAGAAATCCTCCCACATCTCGAGAAGTCCGTAGAAATATATGATACTTCATCATCAGAAATTGAAGCTCGGGTGTGAGAACGTTGTTGACGTCGTCATCGAACAGCCCAGATCAGCTCTAATCCCCAAGCAGCGGCACGAATCTGGTATGGCTTCACACTCAGCGCTCTTTCACCGCAAACCAGAGAGGACTAGTGGTTCAAGAAATGGAGTTGTGGAGCAGATTCGAGCTAGCGATTTGGTCCGATCGCCTGCGACCGAGGACTCGTCGCCGCGAACGCAGATTCTCCCGAAGTCGAGTCTGTTCACTACGAGGATGGTTAATCTACACGACACCATATTGTCGCTACTAACCGACCCATGGCATACACGGTGGATCGCACCATGTCTTGTGCTGTTAGAGATTATTCTCTGCGCTGGCATAGTCAACTACGTCTCCTGTAGGTCTGAGATCGGTCAGAAGAGCGACGGTCGCTAACGGATCTGTTGTAGACACAGAGATTGACTGGGAGACATACATGATACAGGTTTCGAAATTCCTCCCACCGACCTCTGAAAGGAACTATAGCAAGATAGATGGTCCCACGGGCCCATGCGTATACCCTGCCCTCCACCTATACATCCATAGCGCCCTTTACCACCTCACGAACCATGGCCAGGATATCAGGCTAGCACAGATTATCTATGCTGGTCTGTATCTTGCGACATTGTCCCTTGTGTTTGCAAGCTATAGACGAGTCAATGCGCCTCCATGGCTACTTGCGCCGCTCGTTCTGAGCAAGAGACTCCATAGCATCTTCCTGCTGCGCCTCTTCAACGACTGCTGGGCGGCATTCTTCTTCTGGGTAGCAGTTTACGCTGCGACAAGAAAGAGATGGGGCGTCTCCATTGTCGCTTGGTCATTGGCCCTGAATGTTAAGATGACGATGCTGCTGCCATTTCCAGCTCTTCTTGTGATCGTGGTTCAAGACGCAGGCACGGAACGAGCCATATTGTGGATGGTCATGGCAGCAGCGATCACTCTTGTATTTACTGCACCCTTCATGACAAGCAAGTATGTGGGAATTTACTTGAAGCAAGCCTTCGACTTAGGAAGGCAGTTTCTTTACAAATGGACCGTCAACTGGCGGTTCGTGTCTGAGGAGCTGTTTCTGTCCAAACCGTTTGCATACAGCTTGCTGGCAGTTCATGCAAGCCTCCTGCTAGCGTTCCTACAATACAGATGGTTACAGCCGAGTAGAGGTGGTATTTGGGAGTTCATGAAGAAACACTTCCTTCAATACAGGTCAATCAGCCCAGTCGAGAAAGAACAAATCAAGAGTAGGATAACACCACCCTTGGTGTTGGACTCGTTATTAGGGAGTATTGTTATCGGTATGGTGTGCGCACGAAGTCTGCATTACCAGTTCTATGCTTATCTTGGATGGTCCACACCTTATCTTCTGTGGAGGAGCGGTTCTCATCCTGTGGTCGTGCTGGCAGTGTGCCTGTTGCAAGAGCTGGCCTGGCTCACCTATCCGAGTACACCATGGAGTTCCTTCACCGCAGTTTTGGTTATGGCTCTGCAGGTTATTGGGGTGTGGATTGCAGCTCCCTCTAAACACCCATATGCAGCTCCAATCGACAAGAAGTTGATGCGATAAGCGAAACTTGGACAAACCTGCCGTGGCCTATGCTGAATCGCCACCTTCGTCGTCTGAGGGCGGTAGTTTTCCAACTTTCGAGCCTTCCTCGTCACTATCTTCTGCTGGTGCCGCCTTCTTCGCAAACTCTTTTGGCCAATATGCTTCTTTCCGCCAGGCTCTTTCGTCGCGAACAACATTGACTATCTCTGCATCAATCTTGTTGGCTCTCTCCGCAGGACTGCTGGTATCGATCACCACGAAACCACCTCGTTTCAGCCAAATTGTGGAACGGAAGCGAGCTTCAAGTTCAGCGAGTATAACCATCTCGTTAGGTAGCTCGACATTGTACAAATTGTGGCCGGCGGCATTCTTCACACGAGCAATAGATTGACCTTCTTTAAGAGCATCCGGAGGCGTTAAGGTCTCATCTACTGTTTCTTGCAGTTTGCGGCGTGGAGGAGGCATGTTGAGGAACTACCTTGAATCAAGCATATGCTAAAGGAGGCGCAGCAAATGCACGTTGAGATGTTTCCACCCACATGGCATGTTCGTTACGAGTGACGTACATAGGACGCTAGTGGTAGGAACTGTTTAAGATATGAATGCCTCAGTCATTTATTAGGTGTCTCCGTGGGCAGAACGTGGCGGTTTCTGGAACCACATTCTAGAAAGATACTGTATCGAGACGATAGCATGCTCGTCGACGAATTTACAACGTCACCATTCTGAGCAGATGATAGCAACACCGCAAAGAGGAAGGGACGGTCAAGAAATACGAACCTTCGACGAACGGCAGGACGGAGGTAGACTTTTTGCCGCCTAGCGCTCAATAGACCTTCTGATCAGAACGGGTTGGCATTAACCTTATGTTGCTGTCATTCTGTTTGGGCGCTCTGTATCACCCGTTCCTGAGTAGTTTCAGAATACGAGTACCAGGCCGTTTGTTGACCCAAAATGCAGCACTACTGCAGCTGAATCACTGAGATGTCTGCCATTGATGCCTCGCTGACGTGACATTCGTGTCTACCTGCAGAATACATCGGTATCGACTGGCCGTACTCCCGCGATAGCAGATAGCAGGTTCGCCTGATAGAGCATGACCATCTCTTGGCAAAGTTGCAACCGTATCGATATCGTGTCTGGTATCATGGAGGCCACGTAATATCAGTTTGAGAACCGAAGCAGTGATGTAGGCCAAGCCTTGGCAAGAGCGCCAGGCCCATAGTTGCTGCCTCGGGTGTTATTTCCCAATCTCTCAACCGCTTCTAGGTTTTGATTTGGCCCTGCGATTATCGTTAACATGATCATTGAGGTTCTTCTGTTCCGCGCAAACATGAGCAGCGTGACCTTGGCATTCTCTACCCATGGACTTCCAAGGAACAGCCAAGCCTTGATATGTCATGTTGCCGCACATGGCTGTTAGTCATTGCATTCAGCTCGAACGCATCGGTATTGTGCGGCGTAGTGATATTGAAACACTCAAGAGTTCATATTGAGTTTCTCGAATTCTGTAAGCCCATCGATATCGACTTCGGTATTGCTGGCATCCCTTGATATAGCAGTTCGTCTATGAAGTCACGAACGGCACGTTGGTATTCTCACGTATTGTGGTCAAGAAAACCCAAGCGAAGGTTTCGACTACCAAGACGATCGAAGGGCTTGGCTACTGGAGTTCTGCGATGACATGTTGCCATCCGATCAATCAAGGTTTCCGAAATGCTTGATGCCATGCCAGCCTTTTCTTGTCATGCCCCACATCTTCACTGTGCTCCTCAGTATTGACTCCAGGCTGATTATGCAGGATCAATCACTTTGATAGGCTTAGAAAAGGTAAGAAAGTGATCAAGCCTTCCGGCTTTGCCATGACCTAGACATACTTTTCTATGCAGATCGTTGGAGCACTACATTTCTGGCTCTATATATTGGACAATGTCTACCCTTATGCCTGGGCTCTTGGAAGTTTCTACCACTAACACATAGGCCGTCAACATGGGAAAACCAAACCCTCTCGAGGGTCACGTCTCAGGCCAATCTAACAAGCCTTTGTCAAAGCCAGCACACAGTCTGTCCTTCGATGAAGTCCTTAAAGAACTCGGTGCCAGCGGCATCGAGGGACTGAAAGCATCGGAAGCAGAAACAAGGTTGCAGGAATTTGGCAAAAATGAACTGGACAACGGTCCAGGTGTCAATCCCACAAAAATCCTCATCAGACAGGTTGCAAATGCTATGATGTTGGTACTAATTTTAGCAATGGCAGTTTCTTTCGGTATCCAATCGTGGATTGAGGGTGGTGTGGTAGCAGCCATTATCATTCTCAATATCGTTATTGGTTTTATGCAGGAATATTCAGCCGAAAAGACTATGGACTCATTACGCTCACTTTCTTCGCCAACATCGCAGGTTGTTCGAGATGGAAACCAGATAACCGTTCCCACGATTCAAGTCGTACCCGGAGACATGATTGAACTCAAAACCGGTGACACAGTCCCAGCCGATATTCGACTCATGGAGGTCATGAACTTTGAGACCGACGAAGCACTACTCACTGGTGAATCGTTGCCAGTGACGAAGGAATCAGATCAGACATTCGAGCCAGACACTGGACCTGGCGACCGACTCAACATTGCATTTTCATCGAGCACTGTCACTAAAGGTAGAGCAAAAGGCGTTGTCTTTGCTACAGGAATGTTTACAGAAATCGGTACTATCGCAGCCGCTCTAAGAAGTCAGAACAAAAGAGTACGTGAACCCAAGCGAACGCCAGACGGTAAGGTCAAGCCACACCGACAGGCACAGGCGTGGGCTCTTACTGGTGGTGATTTCATTGGCCACTTCCTAGGCGTCAATGTCGGAACACCGTTACAACGGAAGCTATCACAACTTGCCATCGGCCTTTTCGGTATTGCTGTCGTCTTCGCCATCATTGTATTGGCTGCCAACCGCTTCGTCAATGATCAAGAAGTTATCATCTACGCTGTGGCGACCGGTCTTTCTATGATTCCTGCCTCACTAATTGTGGTATTGACGATCACCATGGCCGCAGGAACTAAGCGAAT
>Ga0181471_100685_pt1 | contig 10003 bp, 9 predicted proteins | sample InSIn5gowninarea_FD_119083 | JGI IMG/M metagenome (GOLD analysis project Ga0181471, IMG submission 119083) | Clean room microbial communities from NASA Spacecraft Assembly Facility at Jet Propulsion Laboratory, Pasadena, California, USA -... ...
GACATAGCCTTGTATGCCGGCCTGGCCGGAGGGGCGGAGGGTATTATAGTTCCCGAAATGGAATTCAAGTTGGAAAATATATGCAAGCTGCTGATAGAAAGAAAGAACAGGGGAAAGCTGCACAGCATAATAATCCTGGCTGAGGGAGCCGGAGACGGAAAGCAGCTGGAGCAGCAGATAATGGAGAATGTGGATATTGAGGTCAGGGCGACCATACTTGGATATACTCAGAGGGGCGGAAATACCTCCGCTTTTGACAGGGTGCTGGCAAGCAGGCTTGGAGCAAAGGCGGTGGAGCTGCTGGCCGGGAATGTATCAGGAAGAGTAGTGGGCATCAAGGATAACAGGATTATTGATGTGGAAATCGCAGAAGCTCTCAGCATGAAAAAGGAGTTCAACAAGGAGCTGTACGAGCTTGCGGTGAACCTGTCGAGCGGTTTGGCATAGATTTTTTAAAATATATATTTAAAAAGGAGAGGTATATATATGGCTACATTGAAAGGAAACTGTCTGGTTGCACAGTCGGGAGGCCCGACATCAGTAATAAATGCCAGTGCATGCGGTGTTATACAGGAGGCCTTCAAATCAGGGGAGATCGATAAAGTTTACGGTGCACTGCACGGTGTATATGGAATATTAAATGAGGACCTTTTCCTCTTTAACGAAGAATCTCCCGAGGAGTTGGAACTGATGAAGCTAACACCGGCTTCCGCATTGGGTTCCTGCAGGTACAAGCTGAAATCCATAGAGGCCGGAGAAAGTGATTACAGAAGGATAATAGATGTTTTTGAGGCGCACAATATAAGATATTTCTTTTACATAGGCGGAAATGATTCAATGGATACCGCCAACAAGGTAAGCCAGTACGCAAAGAAAGCAGGCTATGAGCTCAGAGCTGTGGGAGTTCCCAAGACCATAGACAACGACCTGCCTATAACCGACCATACCCCCGGTTTCGGAAGCACTGCAAAGTTTATTGCAACTTCCATAAAGGAGGTTGGACTGGACGCCAGGGTTTATGATTATCCTACGGTGACAATATGTGAATTGATGGGAAGAAATGCAGGCTGGATTACGGCTTCCTCCGCTCTGGCCAAGGAATACGAAGATGACGCTCCTCACTTCATATACCTGCCGGAAGTGCCCTTCTCGCTGGAAAGGTTCGGCGAGGATGTAAAGTCGGCGCTGAAGAAGTACAATTATGCCGTCATAGCTTTCTCGGAAGGAATAAAGACGGAAGATGGAAGGTACGTATCCGAAATAGGAACGCCCAATGCCTTAAGAGACGCCTTCGGACACGTGCAGCTGGGAGGAGCCAGCGAGGTGCTCCAGCATTATGTATCGGAGAATATATGCAAGAAGGTCAGGATCGTGAATTACAGCAGCATACAGAGATGCGCCGCTCACTGGGCATCCCTGACCGACAATGAAGAAAGCTTCATGTGCGGCCAGATGGCTGTAAGGTATGCTATCGAAGGTCACACAGGCAAGATGGTAGGAATGGTAAGAGGCAAGGATGAGGAGTATACCTGCGAGACACAGCTTATCGACCTGGATGATGTGGCAAACAAGGAAAAGAAGATACCTGCCGAGTGGATAAATGAAGAAGGCAACTTTGTAAGGCAGCCTCTGATAGATTATGTGAAGCCCCTGATAAAGGGAGAAGTCAAAATCCGTATGGAAAACGGCCTTCCCAGGTATGCAAGGCTTCAGAAAAAGCTTGTGGAAAAGAAGCTTGGGAAGTGGAATGCGAAATAGTATGAGAAAGACTAAAATTGTGTGTACAATAGGCCCCGTAACTGAAAGTGAAGAGATGATCGAAAAGCTCATCAGGGCGGGAATGAATGTGGCAAGGCTGAATTTTTCCCATGGGGACCATGCCGAGCATAAGAGAAGGATAGACTGTGTCAAGCGGATAAGGGAAAAGCTCAATATACCTGTTGCAATAATGCTGGACACAAAGGGTCCTGAGGTAAGGCTGGGATATTTCAAGGACGGAAAAGCCGAGCTGGAGAAGGGCCGGAAATTTACTCTGACGATAAGGGATATCCAGGGAGACGATACACAGTGCAGCATTACCTATAAGGAATTGCCCGGGGAGGTGTCGGCCGGCACCAGAATACTTATAGCGGACGGAGTAATAGAGCTTAAGGTGCTGGATAAAAACAGCACCGACGTCATATGCGAAGTGGTAAACGGAGGTATATTAAGCGACAGGAAAAATGTGAATATACCGGGAGCTACCTCAAAGCTGCCGGCAATCACTGAAAAGGATATTGCAGACCTGGTTTTCGGAATAGAAAACGGAGTGGATTTTGTGGCCGCCTCCTTTATAAGGAAGGCCACCGATGTGCTTGAGATCAGGAAGGTGCTTGAGCAGAACGGCGGAAAGCATATACAGATAATCGCCAAGATAGAGAATCAGGAGGGCATAGACAACCTGGACGATATTCTCAGAATATGCGACGGGGTAATGGTTGCAAGAGGGGACCTTGGGGTTGAGATACCCACCGAGGAGATACCCATGATACAGAAGCTTATCATAAAGCGGGCAAACGAAGTGGGCAAGCCGGTAATAACAGCCACTCAGATGCTTGACTCTATGATAAGAAATCCCCGGCCTACAAGGGCTGAAGTAACTGACGTAGCGAATTCCATAATTGACGGGACCGATGCGATAATGCTTTCGGGAGAGACTGCCGCAGGCAAGTATCCCATTGAAGCCGTAGATACAATGTCATCCATAGCTGAGAGGACTGAAATGGAACTGGATTACGGCAAGAGTCTTCACAGCTTTTCCGGAAGCAAGATCACAGTGGCAACAGCCATAAGCCACAGCTCCTGCACAACAGCCTTTGAGCTCCAGGCAGCGGCGATAATTACTCCGACTCATTCGGGCTCCACTGCAAGGATGGTATCAAAATTCAGACCCAAAGCGCCAATAATTGCGGCAACTTCCGACAGCAGGGTAATGCGTAACCTTTGCCTCAGCTTTGGGGTATATCCTGTGAGCGTGCCCCAGTCGGATATAACGGATGAAATAATAGAGCTTTCGGTAAATGCGGCTGTTGCGGCAGAGTATGTCAAAAGCGGAGACCTTGTGGTAATTACTGCGGGGATACCTTCCGGGGTAGCCGGCACTACCAACTTGATAAAGGTGCATATTGTCGGAGAGATACTGGCAAGAGGAATAGGAATAGGCGACAAGTCGGTTACCGGCAGGGTGACTATTGTTGAAGATACCGAGAGGGATTGGCATAAGCTGCAGGAAGGGGACATACTTGTAACAAAGGCAACCGACAAGGAGCTGGTACCGCTGATGGAGAAGGCTTCGGCCTTTATAGTGGAGGAAGGCGGGATAACCTCTCATTCGGCTATTGTAGGTATCGTGCTTGGGAAACCTGTTATTGTCGGCGTGAAGGATGCAGTAAGGCTGTTTAATGACGGACAGCTGATAACTATGGATACTGCCAGGGGCATCATATACAGCGGTGCAACAAGAGTTCTGTAGGGGCGCCCATTTGGCGCCCGCTGCCGGGCAGCTGTGAGATAGCAATGTATTAGGACGGTGATAATATGCGGACCCATGACACCAGACTTAGGACCAGGTATGGTGAGACGGATCAGATGGGGATAATCTACCATCCCAATTACTATATATATTTTGAAATGGGCAGAACGGAATTTCTTCGTGAAGCAGCGGGTATATCATATAAGGAAATGGAGGAAGCGGGAGTGATGCTTCCGCTTATAGAAACCCGCTGCAAATACCGTATTCCTGCAAAATATGACGACGAGCTGATAGTAAGGTCAGCCATCAAGGAAATGACCGTAGCGAGAATAGCCTTTGAATACAAGCTGATCAGGCAGAGTGATAATGCACTTCTGGCTGAGGGCGAAACAGTCCATGCCTTTACCAATGCCTCCGGAAGGCCGGTAAATTTGAAGAAAGCTCATAATGATCTGTATGAGCTGCTATGGGAAATCTATATGTATAAAACAGGAAAAAACGGTTAATAATACAAAAAACATGGGAACTGATTTATTTGATTTACCCCTTCGGGGGTTTTTTTTTATCCAATTGCCATACATTGTAAAAAAGGTTATAATATAACTTGTGACATAAGCTGTCAATAAAATTTGATAAATATAAAACGTCGGAAGGGGTATAGTATAATGATTGACCATAGAATAGGCAGGTTTGCAGACATGCTGCTGGAGCATTCCCTCAATATTCAGGAGGGAGATAATGTTGTAATACGTTCCGGTTATCTGGCAAAGCCGCTTATTGAGGAATTCTACAAAAAAGCGATAGATAAAGGGGCAAATGTATTCGTACATACGCTGTCAGACAGCCGGCGGAAATACTTTATGGAGAATGCGGGAAAGAAGCAGCTGGAGAATATGAACAGCATTTATGAGAGTATATATGACAAGGCGGACGCAGTGCTGGTAATTGAGGCTCCTGAGAATACAAAGCATCTTATGAATGTTCCTCCCAGGAAGAACATGGAATATAATAAGGCGCTGGCTCCTGTACTAAAAAAAATAATGAGCAAGAGATGGGTTTTGACGAATTATCCTGTTGAAGCTTTTGCGCAGGATGCCTGCATGTCGCTGGAAGAATATGAGGATTTTTTATTTGACGCCGTTTTGGTCGATTATAAAAAAATGGACCGGGATATGGATAAAATCATCGGCATATTTGATGAAGCCAATATCATAAGGATAGTAGGCCGTGAAACGGACATAACCTTCAGCATACAGGGAAGAAAAGGCACAAAATGCAGCGGCAGGAATAATGTGCCCGACGGAGAGATATTCTATTCCCCGGTGACCAATTCGGCCAATGGGTATGTATTTTTCGAATTTCCGGCAATAAGATACGGAAACCAGGTGGATAACGTCAGGCTGGAATTCAGGGATGGAAAGATCATAAATGCCCGTGCCGACAATAATGAGCAGTTCCTTAATCAAATGCTTGATACCGACGAAGGCGCCAGGTACCTTGGAGAATTCGGCATAGGACTGAATTACGGTATAAAGAGATTTATAAAAAATATCCTTTTTGATGAGAAAATAGGCGGGACAATACATCTGGCTGCCGGAAACTCCTATGAAGGCTCCGGAGGCGACAACTGCTCGGTGCTTCATTGGGACATGATAAAAGAGCTGAGGGATTCCGGTGAAATATATGCGGATAACAGGCGGGTAATGAAAAACGGAGTATATCTTATATAGAAGGGGTAGGATTTGTCCTGGCCCTTTTTTATATGAACTGCAAAATTATGTCGCATTATGGCAGTTCATATACTGTTAATGACAATTCAGCAAAAAAAGTAAAAAATTAGAAAAATAATGTTATAATATGTATAAACAATGAATGATGGCGGTGAAATTGTTGAAATTGACGGCGAACAGGATAGCAGCATTGTCAGGAAACCAGCAAATAGCGGAAAGTGTAGAGCTGGTAACTAAAAGCATTAAGGAATATAATAAGCCGAGGGATATCATAGTCCTGGAGAAATTGAGAGACATTTGCATAAAGGAAAAAATGATGATAGAAATGGCGAAAATGTACAGGAATATCGGGATGCATCATTTCTACGCAAACAATCTAAATGAAGCGGCAATTTCAATGCAGCTTTCAGTAGGCCTCCTGAAGCATGAAAACGATTTGAACCTGCTTATGGAATATTATTCGGAGCTTGGTCTGATATATTATTACAATCACGAGTATATATACTCAAAAAGATACTACGAGGAAGCTGAAGAGCTTCTTGCGAAGGTCAAGGACCCGGATAGGCATTTAATATATCTTCATTATTCCAGATTCGGAGCACTTCTGAGCAATATGCATGACTATGCCCGGTCAATGGAGATGTTTGAAAAAGCATTGACTTATGCCGAAGATGATAAGGACACCGGGATGGTAGTAATGAATATAGGGCTTTTGTTCAAGCGGCAAAAAGATATGAAGACGGCGCTGAAGCACTACAGCAAAGCTCTTTGCCTGCTGGACGGCGGAGATATGAAAACTAAGAGCATTGTATACAACAATATAGCAGAGGTTTATAAAATACTGGGCCAGTATGATAAGGCTCTCAGCTACATTGACAAGGCTTTTAAATGTATAACCGATAATGATATGTCCCGCTTGTTCGTTTACTTCAACACCTATACGGAGATCAAGGTATTGATGGGAGATAGGGAGTCGGTGCTGGACGAATTTTTGTCGCTTCTGGTCAGAGTTGAAGATTTTCACCTGTGCAAAGGTCTTGTGATTGAAGGCATAAGCAATATGATAGCCATCGGAAGTGAAGACGAGGGGATACTCAAAAGACTTGAGAGCGTTATTATAAAGCTTATCAGGGGTAAAGCCTGCAACAATGAAGAATATATCAAAGAACTTAAGGTCTGCCTTGGAAATATACGACTATGCCTGAAAGAACTGGATAATTGAAAGGAAAGGTGGTGTTTTAAATGAAGAAAGCTCTTGTATGCTTGTTACTTGCATTTACACTTACCATTTCAACAACCGTAGCAGTATTCGCAGTAGATGATCCAGGAATATTAACCAGAGTAAAATCTCCAATAACTATCAAACCAATGGTCGATGAACCGGGATTCTGATGACAACAGAATAGCAGACAATGAAGCAGGGGAGCTGTAATGCTTCCCTGCTTCATTATTGAATATTTTAATGTATGCAAACCATTACAAATATTCTTTACTGTTACATCACTAAAACCGCCATCATACATGAAAACCTTTTTATCACCACATTCAGGACAAAACATTTCAAACCTATCTTGTTTATTGAAGATCTGAACAAGCTGTTCAAGTTCAGGATTGTTTTCAATCGTATATTCAGCATATAAGCTTGATGTAATTATAAAATTCAGCAGTTCATTTGGTATTTGAATCACTTCCCTTCAATCTTTAGTATTCATCAGGATTGCTTATAAACTAATGAAACCAATAACCCAATCAGCTTATCACAATATGGAAAAAGGACCTTGTCATCATAATCCTTCAGAAGTTCTACTGTCTTATATAGACTGATTTCAAGCTTTACATCATTTGCATCAGTTGGATATTCTTGATCACCTTTATGGAAGCTATAAAACTTCTTTGCTGTATATTGGTATAATTCATTGTATTGTGGTTTCCCCTTATGTTTTATGAAATTGTATAGTTTCCTAACTTCGCTATCTGCAAAACCTTTCCAAAAGTCATATACTAGGTCAATTGCTGGTGCATATTCAGGACAATGTGCCTTCAGATAATTCAAAGGATTATCTTCAAATGATGGATTTGAAACCAACTTTTCCATTTCTCTTATAATGTCCTTTGTATCCTGAATCAAATTGATTTCATCCAGCTGTAAAGCCTTGCCTTTCTTATATCCAGCGAATTCAGCACTGACATAACATAAAACCCAAGTTAGATCTACAACGATATTATAGTAAAGTATGGCAGTTTCCAAGAAAATTCCGTTGAATCCAACATGACAGATTCCATCCTTTACTTCATTGTTGAAAGGTTTATACCAATAATCCCAATCAGGATTATCCACTTGACAAAGGAAGAACCTTGCTGCTTGATATTGTCTATGTATCTCAGTCAGTTTTGCTTCAAAAAATAATTCTTGACTTGAGGGAATAACTATTGTATTAGGTGGTATAGCAGTTCTTTTGTCTTGCTGCTCCAACCACGAATGTATCTCATTTTCAAAATTAATATTCATGTTACTACATCCCTTAATTGTGGTCTTATCAATGCCAAATATATTCAGCTTAACTTCCCATTATAGACATAATTATATCATAAATTCTGGTAAAACTTGTTGAAAGACTTTTATTTGACTAATTTTTCAGAATATCATTCGTGCTTTCCTGGCGAGCTATACCCCCATATTTATAAAAGAAAATCGAGTCAGTCAATTTATGCGTTTCTGGTTGCTTATATTTATAAAAGTAAAAACCCGATCATTTTAAAAATAACCGAGTTTTTATCATCGTTTCTACTCCTTAAAAACTGTCTTTCTAAAATGCCGGGAGCCCTTATCCCATGCGGGTTTCGGCGCGTTTTATCTGAACTATGCACTCAACGTGCGCCGTCTGCGGAAACATATCCACCGGCTGTACCTCCTCCACCTCATACCCCCGCTCCGACAGATACTTCAAATCCCTTGCCAGGGTTGCGGGGTTGCAGGAGACATACACCACCCTTTCCGGTCCCATCCTGGCAATAACCTCCAGGAGCCTTTCATCGCAGCCCTTTCTTGGAGGGTCCACCACTATCACATCCGCCTTGATGCCTTTGTCATACATCTCAGGTATGACTGTCTCCGACTCTCCTACTATGAATTCAGCGTTCCTGATGCCGTTCAGCCTGGCGTTTTCCTTTGCATTGTCTATTGCCTGGGGTACTATTTCCACCCCATAGACCTTTTTTGCCTTTCTGCTCAGGAAAAGCGATATGGTGCCTATTCCGCAGTAGGCGTCGATTACCACTTCATCCCCCTGCAGGTCTGCATACTCCAGCGCCTTATTATACAGCACCTCTGTCTGGACAGGGTTTACCTGGAAGAAGGAAAGGGGGGATATCTTGAACTTGAATTCTCCAATATAGTCGTATATTGCTTCTTCTCCGTATACTGTGATATTCTTTTCACCTAAAATTACATTGGTATTTCTCTTGTTTACATTAAGTACCACGCTTTTCAAATCGTTTACTCTGCTTCTGAGCATTTCCGTCAAGGCTTTGTCACAGGGCAGGGAATCGCCGTTTATGACTATGCATACCATTACCTCTCCCGTCCGGAAGCCCTTTCTTGTCATTACATGCCTTATGAGGCCCTTTCCGGTCTTCTCGTCATACACGCTGATATCATATTTCCTTATAAATTCCCTGACTGTCCGGATCACCTCATCATTTACCTCGTCCTGTATTGCGCATTGGGGAATATCTATGATGTCATGGCTCCTGCCGGCATAAAAGCCTATCATCACATCTCCGTCCATACCCACGGGGAACTGGGCCTTGTTCCTGTAGCGCCAGGGATTGTCCATACCTATGATATCATGGATGAGGACATTCTGCAGCCCTCCAATGCGCTCAATGGCGTCTCTGACCTGCCGGGTCTTGTACTGCAGCTGCGCCTCATAGCTCATGTGCTGCAGCTGACAGCCTCCGCATCTCTTTACCGCTCCGCAGGAAGGCTCCACCCTGCCTGGAGAATGCTTCAGAACCCTGAGCAGCTTGCCGTAGGCATAGTTCTTCAATACCTTTACTATTTTTATTTCGGCTTTCTCTTCAGGAAGGGCGCCTTCGACAAACACTGTAAAGCCTTCTATTTTTGCCACTCCCAAGCCTTCGCTGGTCAGACCCGTTATCTCAACTGTATAATCCCGGTTCTTTTCCACCGCTATTCCTTTTCCCATTGATGCTTTCCCTCAACCTTCCGCTATTTTTATCCATTTCCATCTTAATATCTTCCAGCTGCTTTTTCAATAGGCGCTGTTCCTTTATTATATCATCGATCTTCATATGCAGGTCCTCAAGTATTATCTCGGATTTGAGGTTTATGAGGTAATCATTTTCGGATCTGAGTCTGTCCTTCTGAGATTCCCTGTTCTGGCTCATCATGATTATTGGAGCCTGTATTGATGCCAAGCAGCCAAGTATGAGGTTAAGGAACACATACGGAAATGGGTCCAGAGGATCATCAAATACCATTTTGGAATTCAAAATAGCCCAGGCTACCACTATACAGGTGAAAAATATGAGGAAAGACCAGCTGCCCGCGAATTTCGCTATCTTGTCGGCCATTTTTTCACCGAAGGTCAATGTTTTGCTCAATTCTTTGTTTATATTCAATGACCTTTTTCCTCTTATAAGCTCGTGGATCTGTTCTTCCCTTTCCTGCTCGCCGGAGATTATTATATCCTCAAGTCCATTTTTATACATTTCCATCTTAATATCTTCCAGCTGCTTT
>Ga0181471_100688_pt1 | contig 9992 bp, 10 predicted proteins | sample InSIn5gowninarea_FD_119083 | JGI IMG/M metagenome (GOLD analysis project Ga0181471, IMG submission 119083) | Clean room microbial communities from NASA Spacecraft Assembly Facility at Jet Propulsion Laboratory, Pasadena, California, USA -... ...
AAATGATCAGTTGGATTTTCCTTCTTTATTTTCCAAACTAGAGGAATTTAGGGGCCCCTTTTAGAATCTATTTTTCCCTCTTGAATAGTTTTGATCCCCATAAAATATTTAGCATGGGACTTTCTGTACTTCCTCTATGGTTCCTTTCTTAGTCACGCATTCCAAAACATGGAATTTTGCCACCAAGGAATTAGTGAATTATTTTGAGATGGATTTCTAAAATAATAATTTCCAACTGCTCCTTGCCTCTCTTGTCTAATGCCATCTAGGTTTCTTGATTAGGGAATTCATGTTTTATTAGTCCTTTCATTTCTCTAGTCATATTTTCATGATTGCATGCTTTTTCACTTTTGTGATTAATCATTTCCCTCAATTGGGAATTTTTACTAGGTTACATGATTCATCAAATGTTCCCAATTCCATGACTTGTTGTTGACATGATTTCCTATACCTATGCAACAATGAGGAGAACACTCGATGGAAATCCCCAAATAGGCTTACTCTTGTTTTTGGAATAGTGATCTTTGATTGGTATGTGGGCCTGGTTGGCACTTAAGAATTGCTTGGGATGATGACTTGTAATCTCTAACTAGTATCCTAAAGTAACTATACTAAAGATATCTAGCTAAATTTATTTAAAGAAAAGGTAATGCTAATCTATCCCAATGGGATAAAATCTAAAGGGAGGATTGATGCCAAAGTATTCAAAAAATATAACTTAAGATGTGATCAAAGCAATATTCCCAATTCAACCTCAAGCATATAATCATTTAGTATTACTATGTTAAGAAATTAATGAAAATAAACAACAATATTAAACATGCATCAATTTATAGGTTGCAAAAGAAACCAACTAAAATAACACATGAAACAAATGAAATTAAATTCATTGTTAAGAAACTACACACAATTGATTTGTATCATCATGGTAATGAAGATTAAACTTGTGCTGACATGTAACTTCAATAGTACATAATACCTTTTCCATTATTCTTCCACCAACTGTAAAGAGTTACAAAAATAGTTTCAGAACTTTTTCAAAAGTTCTTCCTCCCTCCTGGAATCTATCGTTACAATGTTTTATAGAAGATTTAAAAAGAAGTGTCGGTTAACATCGGGGATCACCAATTGAGAAGAGGTGGAATTTCTGCTACAATTGGAGTAGGTTGCTGTTGAGAATATGTTAACTTCTCCTGTGTGCTCGTTGGTAGCTGGCTAACAAAGACCTTCCACTATGCATGTATATCCAATATTTCAGATAACCGTAATATTTTCATGAGGCTCAACTGTTGTTTGACTTCAATAAAACCATCATTAAGCTTGAGTGAATCCCTTTTAAAATTGATCACATAGGTCTCAACGTGTGCAGTGATGTGGATTAGGTCGATGATAAAGCTATGAATTTCCTCCTTGTCAACTATTTCAATTTTATCTATCAACTCCGAGTTGGTAGTTATGAATTTATCCACCTCATCTAGTTTGGGATGAATTGGAATCACTTCTTCTAATCAATCCATCAACTCTAGGATGCATTCGCTCGGGACCTCCAACGATTAATCCCATAATCCATGTATAATATTCAATATCTCTTTGATGCTCATTGTCACCGACTTTCATTCTTCATCCAGGACCTCAATAGGAAATGATCCTTCTACTGTTGTTTTGAATTGATTTTGAGGACTGATTCCAGTGTGTCTTGGTACTCCTATTGCCATCTGATCAACTCTTCAAAGGAATCTCTATATACTTTCAATGCTTCCTCTCGGATTAAATATTTCTCTCTTATTCTTTATAGCTCTTGGTATTGTTCCTACATTTCTCCGAGCTAGAGGAAAAGGTATATTTGAGCATTATGTAACATTTTGTTTTGCGACATGGATTCCTCCTTGATCCCTTGCAAGGCTTCTTGAATATGAGCACGTCTGTTTGATTACTCATCTAGTTGGAAAGAATATGATTCCTTTAGGGAATTAATCCCTTCTTTGTGCAATTGCTTCAAATTTAGGATTTCCTAATTATGTCAGCTACCAAGGAAGACGAGATAGAAGGTTCAGTTTCCTTAAGTATTTTCTAGATATCTTGTTGTAATTCAGCTTTGACAACATAAAATTTGGCCTGAATATTAATGATATGATGAGTGAGGTGATCAAATTCATTAGACAGGTTCCTAATTGTTAACCTATTGGCTTCTCCGAAATACTGTAGGATCGAGGCCATATCATTGGCTATCTTTTGCTTTGGCTAGTTTTCTATTTTCCAAACCATCTTTGGATCTTGGCTTTGAGAGGTGGTTATCTCCTGCCCAACCTTGTCAACTTTTCTTCCATTAGGATTGCTCCTCATGACCCCCAAATGGGTTTTTTTGAAATAATATTCTCCTAAATCAACTACCTCATCCTCAAGGTTAGCATGTTTCTTTGGAGTATCCCCAAATATCATAGAAATAAGGGTGGTTTGTTGGAGATTTGAAGAGTTCGGTGTTGAGATCTGACTAGGAGTCTTTTGAATGATGGTTTGTTGGGTATCCATCTTCTAGTTCTCTATGACTTCTTTATATTCTTGGTGTTCCTTTATCCACAACTCTTCCTACCTATGACGATCAAATTCATCTTGCGCCAACTTTTTTTAGCGGTCTCTCTCCCGTTCCTCTTCAACTTCTTTTTCTTCTCTTTCTTTTTCTTGTTCTCTAAACTTTCTTTCAGCTTCTTCTTTCTCTGCTTTCATATTTTTCTCTAGCCACTCCTCAGCTTCAATTATCTTTAGATCTAGGTATCTTCCATGCTTCTTCTTTTCCTAAATCCTATTTTTCTTCCACTCATTGATTTCCTATCTCCAATGCTCCTGCAATCACATCTTTAGGTCAATATCTCTTTCTCTCTTGGACCTCTTCATATGACATGTCTCTTTATAAAATATAATTTTCAAGATAGAACTCGTAGTCGTAGCTTAACGATAACTAGAATTCCTTGTATGCACCCAGACAACCCCCTCGGGGTCATTCCTTCTAAATATTGCTGACACAACTTCATCTCTTCTAGGATTTAAACCTCCTTGGCTTGTGGGAAATTAACAGGGGTGATTTTCGCTATGTTAATGGGAAAAGTAGGACAATTCTTCTTCAAGTGATTTTGCAGGAAGGTTGTAAACCCTAAAACCACCGTTTGGTAAGATATTTCTTTAATAACAAGTCTATCGAGCACATATAGTTGAAGCAGGTGGGAATCTTTCTGAAAGTCAAAAATTTTGATGTAGGTGTAGTTCTCCTTGCAGTACCAGTGGCCTAAGATTTGTATAGTTTGACAGGCATCTACTGAAAGCCTAGGTGCCGTGTGACTGAATAGAATGACATATTCCCTGGTGATGAATTCTTCGCAAATCTCATAAAAGTATTTCATATAATTATCAGCCCATAATTCTTGTTAGTAGGTGTGGATTGGGGACATTTGGGGTGTCCCCTTCTAGTGTGGTCTTGGGAACTCATTACCACCACAGAGGTCATCAAAATGTATGCCAACATATAAAATGGAACCTGAAATCCTTTTGATGCTTCTTTCTAGGCCTGGGATACTTTGATGATATTGGTTGAGAGGTTGCCAACCCAGTTGAAAATTTTCACATATTCTATGATTTTTGCTACCAACAAGATCCACTCTGCTTTGAATTGGGTGGTGTTGGTCTCACCGTACAATCTTCTTATCAATGCGGTGAGGAGATGAAAAACATATCAGAAAAGATATGCAGGGTATAGTTTATTGGACCTTTCTTTGAATTACACTCATCCAGGTACCAGAAGTTTATCTCTTTGGTGGGTTTGGGGTTGAAGTGATTAAAATTGTTATGAATTGTGAATTTAGAATCACTTCTAGGGCCTTTAGATTATACATCTGACTAAATTCCTCTGACCTCAATGAGGCGATAATATTTCCTTGCTTGTTAACAATTGCCACTCGCTGCATGTTGATGTGGTCATAATCCTATTTTGTTGCGTCATCATATGGCATAATTGGTGGCCTAGCCGTTATTCGGTAGAGCTCTGATTTTTTTTATTTTTGTGAAAATATCTTAATCTTCATTATCTTTTGAATACTGCTCCTTGGCGAACATCCTATATATTTCCTCCCAATTAGGGTAAAGTTTTTTGCCTTTGGAGTAGGATGTGTCATAGAGGAGCACCTGTTCCCTCATTTCTCCCCGAGTCTGAGGTATAGTGGATTCAAGACTTAGACCTTTTCCCTTGTGGTTGTACACCTTTGACATACTGAAACCTCATTAGAATATGTAGATAAAATAGTAGTAAGGCTATGTAGAACAATCATTTAATTTAATGTATCAAGCATGCAGCTGTAATATAATTTTACCAAAGAAAAATGAGGATAAGTGTTCAACGAAGATGTGAGGGGGCTATTTATGAAGAGGGAAAAACCCTAGCCTGTAATTAATGGATCTAGGAGAGATAACGAGTGGAAGATGGGTGGACTAACATGTACAATTTTCTCTAGGAACATTGGTTATGTGTGGTCAGAGGGTAGTGGTTGGGAAAAGCTTGCCTAGAGATTTGGGTGAATTATCTATGAGTTTGATGATGATTTACCATCGAGGTTCTATTCGATCGACGAGTTGAATTGGAAACATGAAGGGTGGTGCACTTGGTGAGTTTGAGAAAGGGCCGATGATGATCAAGAGATGGGTAGACATAAGGAGATAAGGGTCAGAATTATAGGAAGTTTGATCATGGAGACATTGAGACTAGAGCCTAACCCAATAGTTGGGTCCTAGTGGTTAGATCGGAAGTAGAAAATGATTGAGAAACAAATTTCCAAAAGTCATGTCTTCATTGGATTAGATCACAACTAAGGAAGAGAAGCTTGGGTCAGAGCAAGGCGATAATCACTTGAAATTCTTGCAGGGATTTTGGTTGACTTGATCAGTCAAGACAACCATATTTTTAGGAACAAAATAGTACTTTTGCATTCAATTCCACTGGAAACATTTGTAGGAATAAAATGATACTTGGATGAAATCTAGATCAAATCTTGGTGACGTCGTCTTATTAATAAGAAAAAACTGGATGGGGCCCCTCATAATCATTCAAAGATTTAATGATTTTGAGGGGAAGGTTTTTGGGAACAATAAATGTTGATTCATTGGAAGAAATGGTTATCTCTATAATTATTTTGGTTGAAGGATAATGTGCTTTTGAAGAATACCCACAGGTCCCACATACCAAGACTTATTTAGCTTAGAACACCAACAGGAAACTAGTAGCTCACTAGGGGTCCTTTAGGCATTCTGTGAAAATCAATGGATGGGGTTCATTAACCATGTACCATAAACAATTTCTCATTGCTTATGATCATATTTCCATTCTTATCACTTAGCATTTGGAAACTAGGGTGCTTATGTGTGTACCTCAATTCCAATGTCACAAGAATTTCTCTGCCACCCGTAGGTGTCCATAGCCTCAATAAAGGTACTTCTTCAACCCGTTTTACCTAATCTCTCAAGTCCCAATCACCTTATTTATATGCATGTGGTAATGCTTTGGCCTCAACCTCATTTGGTGTTATTAAATATACTTGATGTGATTTGGGGGAGTAGGATTAAAATCCCACTATGGACATGGGATGACATAGGAAACATTTAGATTTGCTAACATTCTAGTTGTGCCTCATGTTTATATGGTCCCACCCTTTGTCAAGAGTTCTAATTTGGATTATTATATGTGATGAAAAATTGAATTTTCAAATAATATCAAGAGGAATCCTAAGACTGACCGACTCTATATTTTAGCAAGACTTGGTGGTGTTAAGGAAAACGTTCCATCAAGGGCAGAGAGTATGATTTAATTTTTTCTTCGCTCCTACATGGGTGTACTGCTTCAATTATGCCCAATGACTTTGAAAACTAGGATCTTCTCCAAGTAATTCCAACCTTCTATTATTGAAAATGCATGAAAAAAAGGAGTAAAAAACATAAGCGAATGTGCTAGAAAAGGAAAACACTAAAGACTGGGTGGCTAACTTGTCGAGATAAATATAAAATTTATTAGCATCTTGTGGAAAATAAATTAACTAGAAAAAAAAGGAAAATGTAAGAAAGATAAACCTAATATGTACACATTAAGGATGTAAGCACGTTAGTGATCATGAAAAGTATTTTTTTAGAATTTGGCCATTGATAGGGAGTGCCTCTGATTCTCCCTCTATATTTTTGAGTCAAAAGGATCTGAGGCCAATTTGTTCATGGATTTGGAAAGGACCTAACCACAACTTTTGGAATTTGGTATGTTTCCCCTTGGTGTCATTAGCTTTGTCCCATTTTAGTACTAGGTCACCTACTTGAAAACCCTTATTACCAACAAATTGATTATCGAACCATATTTTGGCTAAATCTTGATGTTCAAAGAGTTTCTTCTTTGTTGTAAGATATTTGCATCCTGCAGGAATTTCTTCCCTTGGGCTCTTCCTAGACCCAAGATAGACTAGAAGTGCACCAAAAAATGACCTCTTTCAGATCTAAATTGAATTGCACTTGATATAGAAGAAAAGGTACCTAGTTTATGATGGTTGTCTTTGCATAATCCTTGATCTCAAAGCCTCAAATATCCTCCTTCGATCCCTTCTACGATCCCTGCACACAAAAGAACAACCACTACCCAAGATCAAGTGTATACAACTTAAATAACATTAGATATATTAAACAAATAAATCATTCCTTTCAATTAACTACAGATGCAAAAGAAATAAACATCTTATGAAAACATCATTGAAAAGGAGACCAAGTGTGTACTTCTATTAAAATGATGAAGAAGAGTCACTATCAAGCTGACATGGCTCTTCCTACTTCCTTGCTCTTTCTCAAACTAGTAGCATAAGTTTGCTTCTCTTTTCTCTTCTTTCCTTTCTCTCATGAGAGGGGTTCTATTTATAGGGTGAAGAGATGAGGTTAGAGATAAGATAGACACCTCAAATCCTCAAAACTATCTAAGATTATGTTCATCCCTAGGAACCGTCTCGAAACTTTTTTCCGAAAATAGCTTTTCTAGATTGCATTTGGCTACTGTGGTGCAAGTAGCAATGTAGTCATAGACTACTTTGGTTCAAGTAGCGATGTAGTGATAATGATCCAGAAATGTGGGAAAACTCATGGAGAAAGAACTGTTGCATCTCATCTTATCCTCAAAGGATGCTAGGTGGCATTTTACTGGATAACAGATTTCTTCTTGGCCTTCTTGCGTTCCTCTGCTAGTTTGAGTAAGTAATTTATCCTATGATGCATGGAAGTACTGTGGGTTTCCTGTTTGGATTGTGCAAGTTAGAGAGAATGTAAGAAGATGTATGGTGGTAGGATAGTTTCCCTTCAATAGACTAGGAAGAAGGGTGAGTTTTCTATTGTAGCTTTGGGTGTAACTTTGTCTTCCCAGAGGGCATCAAACAACACATTATACCAATTTCTAGGATGGCCAGTCATAGTTCTTTTAATAACATGGATGAGATTTTTATTGGTGGATTCAACAAGACCATTACCCCAAGGATAGTAGTTGGAAACATATTTGATATTAATTTATTTTTATAGTGAAAACTCAGTCAACTTAAGAGAATAAAAATAAGTAGCATTATAAAAAACTAAGGAGGTGGGCACTCCAAACCTCATAAGAATTTTTTGATTCAGGAAGGATATCACTTGGGATTCACTAATTTTCTTGAGAGGTAGGGATTCCAACCATCTCATGAAATAATATGTTTCCATGATGATATACCTATGTTGTTGAGATGAGTTAGGTGTGATCTCACCGATAATTCCTAACCCCCACTCTTGAAATGGAGCATCAATTGTGACTAGTTGCAAGGAAAATCATGTTTCTTTTCTCGTCCAATGCTCTTCTGGCAAGTCTGACATTTTGGTGCATAGGCATATGAGACTTTGAACATGGTAATCCAGTAGTACCCAACACTGAGGATCTTATGAGTAGTGATTTCTTCTTCGAAGTGTCCTCTTGCAAGACCATAATATAGTTCCTTGAGAACCTTTTCCAAATCAACTTTCTCCAAACATGTCAGTAAAACACTGTCAAAATTATCTCCAAAGAGAATGTCAATTATCAATTAACATAGAGATGCTTTAAGTCAAGGGGCCTCCTTTGTTTAGGGGTTATATATTCAGGTGCAAAACGATGGATGAGAAAAAAATCTAGGTTGGAATACCAAGTTTTAGATGTTGGGGAATATAACAGATATCTTTTTCATGCATGAATTCTTCATTTTCCTATCCATCATCTTTATTTTTCTCCACGTTCGCATTCTTTGCAACTATATTTTAGAGTCCCTGGCCTCTAATGATCTTTGTTGGTTTAATTTCTAAGTTGTACTCTTGTAAAGAAGTCATCCAATGGGCTCTGGTTTCACCTAATTCGTTTTTCACTAACAAATTTATTACTATAGGATATGGAACAACTACTTTTGTCTTTGACTTCAAAAAATAAGGTATAAAGTGATTGACTACTTTGAACATTGGAAAATCTTGTTTATCCACTTTGTGGCATTTCAATTATGTACTTTGCATTCTAGAACTCATGAAGGAGAACAAGAATTCTTCTTGTTCATTACTCTTTTGTGTGAGAACAACTGCAAAACATGTGTTCGAGGCAAAAATATACAAGATGAAATATTTGTTGTAGTTAGGACTTATTAGGGTTAGTGTATGTATGATGGCTTCTTTGATTTGAGCAAAGGCTTCCTTATCCATTGATCCCCACTTGAAATTGACATTTTTATTTATAATATCTTGGAGGGGATTTACTATTTCTATGAAACTTCACGAAAAGTGCCTAATGAAGTTGATTTTTCCTAGGAATGACTGCATCATTTTTTTGTTGCATGGCTGAGTAAGCTTGGAAATGGCTTATATTTGTTCTAGATCTAATAACATTCCATCCTTTGATACTACAAAACCTATAATATATCCTTTAGTGATCATGAAGATAGATTTTTTTGGGTTCAATGATATATCGTACTTTCTACAATGTTCAAAAATATGCTTGATGTGAAGTAAATGATCATTTCCTTCCTTCCAATAAATCGTGACATAATCCAGATAAACAACCACTACCCTATTTATCAATCCATGAAAAGCAACATCCATGGCTCTTTGAAAGGTAGCGCTAGCACTTACTAACCCAAAAGGAATCTTTCTATAAGCATAGGTTCCCCATTGCATCCTGAAAGTTGTCTTGAGCTGATATGGATGTGATACTAGGACCTGATTATATCTTGAGAAGCCATCTAGAACAAATAACATTACATACCCCAAAACATATTGTATAATCTTCTCCATGGGGGGAACATGATAATTATCTTTTGTTGATGCTCCATGCAAATGATGGAAATCAATGTAGGGACCTATATCCATGTTCTTCTTTCTTATTGGGATCAAATTGGCCACCCATTCTATGTTCCTTACTAGAAAAATGATCTTTGTCACCAACAATTTGTTGAGCCCCTTTTTTACTATGGGTTTGAGTGTTGGGTGCATTTTCCTGAGTTTTTGCTGGAATATCTTAGCTTTTGGTTTTAACAGGATGACATGTTGAATGATACTTGCATCAAATGTTTTCAAGTCATCATAGGTCCATGCAAAAATATCTTTATACTCTTTAAATAATCAGATAAAAGTGGATCTTTATTTAGGAGTACAATAGATTCCAAGATTGATATTTTGAGGATTAGTTTTAGATCCCAAATTAAGAAATTCATATTGCATGGTGGAGCTATTGGTCTTGCAGTTTGTTATCTTCTTGATTTTATCTTGGAGGTCATAAAACTTTTCAAGTTTTGGAAAAATATTTTTCGATTCCTTTTTCTCTTCTTAGATGGAGTTGTTAAGGACCTATTCATGCTGATCTTGATCTATGAATGAGTCTTTGAACATGTCTTCAATATGAAGAAAAGTGATAATCTAAGCATCATCTTCAAAGAGCCACCAATTAGTGACAT